>JGI12150J12686_100033_pt1 | contig 37292 bp, 26 predicted proteins | sample ANMFosRound1_FD_12686 | JGI IMG/M metagenome (IMG submission 12686)
GAGCTCGGTACCCGGGGATCCCACCCAGCAAAAGCGAGGGTAGCTGCTGCAAAGTTCAAAAGCCATGAATCGGAAGGCGCCTTTAGCTACCTGCTGCCAGCACACCTCAGGGAGTCCGAATCAAAGAAGTGGTACACACCGGATTTAAGTGAGATTGCGGACGTTACGGATGTTACGGATGTTACGGATGTCCCGGAGTGAGAGCTACTGGAAGGAGGCACTGTCTGGAAATATAGTGATTTTCGTAATGGTCAGTTGGATGTACAACAACGCAAAAGACGTGAAGACTGAGATTGACAACACCCTTCGCGTCTCTGCGCCTTTGCGCCTTTGCGTTAAATTGGAAAACAATAACGCAAAGATGCAAAGACGCGATGGCGCAAACAAGAAAGCACCCTGCGGGTGCAAATCAGTTGTAGCTTGGGCTAAGCATCGGATGATTCCAATCAGGTAATTTGCATCCAAAAACTTCGTTTTCCTTTGGTGGCCCCTTCTCATAGTACACGAATGTCATTTTCTCACCGCAATTTGGACATGTTGGTGCCCATTTGTTCGGACTCTTGAGAAAATCATCAAATGTCGCTTGTTTTATACTTCTCTGTAAGTGCTTGGAGTATCTTCCTTTGATTCTACGGCTGTATGCGCCGTAATACCGTATCATTTTAAAATTCCGATCTGGAATATGCTGAATCAGTGCTTGGATGAACTCTCGCACCGTCATCGTCACAAAGTGTCTCGTGCCATCATGGTCTCCGTACCAGAATGTGACCGTTTTTCCATCGTATCGGTGCAATCGTGTGTTTGCAACAGCGGGGTGTCTGATATACCTGGCCACGTACTTTGCTATCCTTTTTTTGTTCGTGATTCTGGCTTCTTTTGGTAGATATACGTAAAATCCCTTGCGATATTTCTTGAAAAGCTGGTTTATGAGCACCGAGTATACAGCTTCCTTTGGAAGTGCTGCTTTAAAGCTGGTAAGCACCTGATACTGCCATGTTTTTCGCATAGCATTGAAAGGAATGTACTTTTGATGGATAAAATTGTCCTGTTTGTCAAATCCACCTTCTGTCACGAGTATATGGAGATGAGGGTTGAATCCCATTTTCTTGGAGAATGGGTGCAGCACAACAATGGCACCTGCCCTCAATCTCCCGCCTCTGTGCCGGTAGGAGATCGTATCGTTGATTGCTACAATCGCAGCATCCATCAAGACCTTCTGGAGGAAACGGTTGTTTTTCACGACTGGCCACAGAGCATCCGGGATTGTGAGTACTGCATGTCGATGAGGTACGTTGAATAACGCGTTTTGGAGAGATCTTGCCCATTTATCTGTGTGGTTTTTGCCACAATTCGAGCAGATACGACTGTTACATCCAAAATGGACTATTAATTTGGTTCTGCAATGTTCGCACAAGTATGTGAAGAAGCCGCGACTCGCATCCTTGCAGGAGAGCATCTTGTTGACTTCGTTGATCTCAACGTCTCTGAGGTTGTCCTTTTCCACTATGCGGAACGCGCCCCAGTTGTGATTGTCCTCAAAAATGTGTCGGACGGTGAGGGGGGCATCTGTAAGGATGCCAAGGAGAAATGCGATAAGGTATATTTCGGGTGAGGGGATGTCGAGGTACACCGGGTAAATGTATGGTTGATCTTGGTAAAAAGGAGTGTGTAGGGGGGGTCTGAGTTTATAGTGTATATACCAGAACAAAAGTCTCCGTGTGTATTTCACTGGAATTTTCGGTTGTGCCCTGGAAGGAATCGTTTCGGATGATTGTGAGAATGATTCAGACTCTGGCGTTGCAAACATATTCGACAATACCATACATTTAGATAGTGCCGCAGCATACAAACGTGTGAAATAAAATGATTGGGAGGTGAACATATACTGGAAGTAACCCCGCTTGCTTTCGACAGCTTCGGCGCCAGATCAATGGCGACCTTCGTCGAAACAGACGATCTCGGAATCTTGATCGACCCGGGCGTGGCGCTTGGTCCGAGCAGATACAGGCTGCCCCCGCATCCGCTGGAAATTGAGAGGAACCTGGAACTATGGGCACACATAAAGGACCATGCAGCCCACGCAGACGTTCTCGTGGTCTCGCACTATCATTACGATCATCACAACCCGGAAGAACCCATACTGTATGGAGATAAGATTCTGTACACAAAACATCCCGAAGAGAACATAAACAAGAGCCAGACCAAAAGGGCATCGTATTTCCTGAAAAAGTTGAAAGACATCCCGAAATCCATAAAAACATCGGATGGAAACGAATTTGTGCATGGCAAGACCTTGATCCGGTTTTCAGATGCTGTGTGCCACGGAACGAACCCGAGACTCGGGTTTGTGGTACAGACATCAATCGAATGCGGCGGCGAGAAGTTCATCCATACAAGCGATGTCGAGGGTCCGGCGATGCCAGACCAGATACGATTCATAATCGAGGAGCAGCCGGATGTTGTCATACTGGACGGACCGATGACGTACATGCTCGGGTTCAGATACTCAAAGAAAAGCCTTGAATCGAGCATCGAAAACATGATACGGATCATCACAGAGACGCCGGCACACACGATCATCCCTGATCATCATTTTATGCGTGATTTGAGGTACAGAGAGAGGATCGCACCGGTGTATGAGGCAGCAGACGATGCCGGGAAGAGGGTCATAACCGCTGCGGAGTATGCAGGGCGCAATATCGAGAATTTCGAAGCGAGGCGGAAGGAACTGTACGGAGCACGCCCGATATCATACTGATATTCGTATGGTGCCACGAAACCTGCACAAATACACGCTTGCGCTTTATATCCATGTTTCAGCCGCAGCGTCCCAGCCGCCAGTTGCCGCGAGGTGGAATGCGCCAGCATCGGCAAGCTCAAGCGCGATTGTGACGACGACGTGACTGCCCCCTCGATCCCGGTCACCATGCCGGAGACCAGAATCAACAGCCACGGAGAGCAAAGCATTGAAGTACCAACCCCGCCCATAAAACAATATGCCAGCGATGGATTCGAGAATCTACACCATTGGAACGCCGCAACCAAGACGAAAAACCCGCATTCGAATCAGTGGCATCGAAGTGCAACACCTCGCAATCGCATGGATTGCGATATCGTTTGCGTTTGCTTTCGTACTATCAGATAGTGCACGAGCCCACCCATTTAGCGGAACCGCGGTCCATTTTTACCTCGTATCTCTCTTTACGGTCGGGATCGGATTCATATTGCACGAACTTGCACATAAGGTCGTTGCGCAGCGGTACGGTCTGTGGGCAGAGTTTCGGATGAGCCCCCAGTTTCTGATGCTCGCAGTCGGGATGGCATATCTAATAGGATTTTTATTTGCAGCGCCCGGTGCCGTGTACATATCCGGATCCTACATCACCAATGAACAGAACGGACGCATTGCTGCTGCTGGTCCACTCATGAACGTCCTGCTGGCGGTTATTTTTATATTTATCGCCATGCAAAACGGTTTCGTCGAAGGATTCGGGGCATACGGGGCGCTTGCCATAGTTCTTGGCGTGAAGATCAACCTCTGGCTTGCTGGATTTAATATGCTGCCATTCAGCGTTCTCGACGGCAAGAAAGTGCTCACATGGAGCAAACCTGCGTTCGCCGGGATATTTCTCCTGATTATTTCGATGTGGTATATCGGGGGATCTCTGCTCTTTTCTGGCTGAGCTGCGACCATGAAGCGGAGTCACAGACCACGTAGGCTCGCAGCATGTCTGACCCGCTGATCCACGAGCGCTGCGGTTCCGATGTCGGATCTCGCATGCAGATCTCCGTGTATTCCGGATAGTCCCGCTGATACGATCTTTTCAGCCTCTGCAATCGTGGGTGCGATCCCGACGACCGCAATTGCACGCGATCCGGTGGTGTATACCTGCCCGTCCTTCTCGTAAACACTCGAGTAGAAGATAAGAGCATCTCCGGTGCCTTCGTCATCAATCTCGACAATCGAGTCTTTTGTAGGTCTCTCAGGATATCCTGCAGGCACTGCGTACTTGCAGACGGTTGCGAGGCGTTCAAATTCAATATTGAGATTTGAGAGCGACTCATCTGCGATTGCAGAGAGGATATCCACAAAATCAGTTTTGAGCAGCGGAATCACGTTCATTGCCTCAGGGTCTCCAAATCGTGCGTTGAACTCGATTACCTTGATCCCGGTTGCTGTTAGCATGAATTGACCATAGAGAATGCCTTTGTAGGCTCCCACGTCCTTTTTGATGCTTCTCACGGTATCCTGCATGATCCTCTTCGCAGCCTCGTAGTCCTCCTCACGCATGAACGGAAGCAGATTCCCGGCATCCGAGTAGGAGCCCATACTCCCGGTGTTCGGTCCCTTATCGCCGTCGTAAGCGCGTTTGTGGTCCTGCACAGCTGGTGCGAACGCAAGCGTCTCGCCATCACTGAATGCCTGCACAGTAAACTCCTCCCCTTTGAGATTCTCCTCGATAACAACGGATCCGGCATCCAGGAGCTCGGATACGTACTCCTTTGCGCCTTCGATATCGAAATGGTCGCCCATCACCTTAACGCCCTTTCCCCCTGTGAGACCGGTCGGTTTTATGGCGACATCACCGAGTTCGTCGATCGCCGCGTGCGCACTCGCAGTCTCACCACAATCGAAGACCTCAAATGCCGGGCACCCCTCGATATTATGTCTTCGCATGAATGTGCGAGCCCACGCCTTGTCCAGTTCGATCTGTGCCGGGGCACATCTCGGTCCGAGGCATGGAATCCCTTTTTCCTCGAGCCTATCAGCGAGGCTGCGCCCAAGCGGCGCCTCCGGACCGATCACCGCAAAATCGATCTTTTGCAATTCTGCGTACGGGAGTACCGACTCCACATCTTCGTTTGCGATCAGGAAATCCTTGCACAATCTCGCAATCCCCGGGTTCTTTCTGCTCATCACCGCGTACAGTTCCGGATTTCGCGTGCTGCGTGCGACCGCCTCTGCAATCACGTGCTCTCTGCCGCCGCCGCCTACGAGTAGTATCTTCATGAGTGGGACTGTCGCAAAAGAGTGTTATAAGAGTTTTGCCGGATAGTTTGGGTGCGGTCGTTGAAGCATGCTCAATAACGTGTGGCAAACAGATAACCCTCAATCTGTGTAATCTGTGTAAATCAGTGGCTAATAACTCGATTTTTGGTGAAACGTAAATTGCAGCCCAAAAGGTGTCACGCAGGTATGACACGTTCCACCTTTTTCAAACGTCCATTCTTCAATCGCGTTGTTATCATTGGCAATTCTACATGTGTTGTGTGACGATAAAAGGACGGGCCATTTCAATTCACCGAAAGTCAGGTAATAATGGTTTTTAGCCACAGATTAACACTGATTCCGCTGATTTTATCCACAAGTTATTGAGCATGTACTTCAGTAGCTAACACATTTGCACAACACACTTCACAAAAATAATTCAGAATCTAATATAAAAATCAGCCCTGCGATTACAGTCACCACACCGCCACACCAAACGGGCATTTCGCGAAGTTTCGAACAAATATCAGAGTATTCCACCTCAAAATGTCCGCAATATCGCATCAAATAAGAGAGACCACGCTCATTCAACCTGCGAAATTTCCTCATTTATCAAATTATCCCCGTGCCAGTGCTTATATAAATGTCGGGATATTCCACGCATCAAAGAACGGTTGGAGCAGGTTCCGTATGAAGATCACAAATTTTTCGATGGTAGCACGCCTAATATGAATAGAGATGGTCCTGAGACCATTCAGGAAGAGTCCGGTCATACGTGTTTTACCCTTTGGGGGGCTGCGGACATCGCCGGTCTCCTCTCGTTGTTCGCCTTCAAGTACGCACAGAATGTAAGCGAAAGCAATCGGAATCAGGAGTGTCTCAATCCTCTTTGGATTGGTTACTCTGGTCTTTTCGATCTCGAATGCATTGCTTTTCCAGTCTTTATGCATTGCCTCAATGCCAAAGCGTTTGCCATAGAATTCATCAGCTATGTTGGGGTTATCGAGTGTCGTTGCCACAACCATTGCTTCTTCATATCCTTTATCCCATTTCAACAGGATATCCATTGCAAATTTGCTCTTCCGTGTCACAACCTGATTACACAGGACTTGACGTGATCCTTTAGTCATTTTGAGAAGTAACGTGGCGATTTTCACCTCAGGCATCTCATCGCCCACCCCTTTCAGGTACATACTTGCTTTCATCCGCAGTGTCGCGTCTACCCCGTAGTCTATTTTGAGCCATTCAGCCAATTTCGGGCTTGCAAACTCCCGGTCAGCAACTACATGGATTGGTATGTCAGAAAGCCACTCCATCTGCTGCAATCCTTTGATAACTGGTGTTAGGACCTCTTTCCAGTCTTTGAAGGAACTGTTTCCCTTTCGATCGAAGACTTTCCAGTATATCGGAATAGCGCGCCCTTTGTAGCATATCGCCACGGTCAGGATGTTTACGTGCTTTTTGCGCTTTTCCCAGTCTGTGCGGTCCATCGATAGCATGATTTCAGGAAGACTGGTTAGAAGCGGTCGCATTAGACGTATCAGCGGCAGAACCGTCATCGCTGGCGATATATGTTTGCTGGATAAAAACCTGCGAATACGCTGTATGCATCCCATAACGTTTGCCTTACTGTTGATCTCTAAGCATTCGCCCAGCCTCGAAATGTGTGCCTCGTTATTCTCCAGCAGGCAGACGATCAACGATGCAAGCATCGTTCTCAATGGTTTCGATAGATATAGATCTATCTCTACAAATAGTTGCAATATGGTTTCTTGAAGATTGGTGTATGTTTGCATTTGGCTACCACCATTAAACTATTTGGTGGGATTCTAAAAATGTTAGCTACTGAAGAGCATGTACAAGATTTCCGTGTTAATCTTGTGTAATCTCATGGTTTGTATGCGGATATCCACATAATATTGGGCAAGTACAGAAACCGGAAGTTTTAGCAAAATTACTGACTGTAACTACACGTACATCTCCGTTTCCCGATCAAGAAGCTGCATCGCCAGGTTCACCTGTTCAGAGCGGCGATTGCGCAAAACCCGATCCGCGTCCAGTTTCTCCTCGAAGATTGTAATCACCCGCGTCACATCATCCGGTGCAGGACCGCCTCCTGCGTGAGTGCGGACAGACGCCATCGGATCGAGTGCACTTGATACTGTAGCCCCATCCAGACCGAGATCGCTGAGCCGAGTATTCGCAATCGAGACCGCGATCTCATCGATTGCTTCGAGTGAGGGGGGTACGCCCGTTCGTACGAGTCTTCCAACGATCTGATGCGCCGTTCGAAACGAGATTCCGCACGATCGCACCAGTGTATCCGCAAGTTCGGTTGCCATGGCAAATCCCGCGGTCGCTTGCCGTGCGAGATTCTCTTTGTTAACCGTGATCGTGTCGATCATGCCCGCAGTCATACGGACGCTTGCGAGCGTATCCTGTGCGGCACTCCGGAGGTGGGGGGTTGCGTCCTGCAGGTCACGGTTGTAACTCATAGGAAGCGCCTTTGCAATCGTGAGTATGCCGGTAGCAGCAGCGATCACACTGCCGGTTTTCCCACGTATTAGCTCCGCAACATCCGGATTCTTCTTCTGCGGCATAATCGAGGACGTGGACGCATATCTGTCATCGATTGTGATGTAATCAAATTCGGAAGTGGACCAGAGGATGAGTTCGGCTGCGATTCTGCTCAGATCGGTCATGAGATTGGCAAATGCAACCACCGACTCGATCATGAAGTCTCGTGCGGCAACAGCATCCATTGAGTTCTCAATTGTGCCGTCGAATCCGAGAAGCTCGCATGTCCGCATCCGGTTTACCGGAAAACCCGTTCCCGCAAATGCAGCCGCGCCCAGCGGACTCTGGTTCACGCGTGTATACGCACCGCCCAGCCGATCAAAGTCCCGCGCCAGCGCGCCCGCATGCGCAAGCAGATGGTGTGCAAGCGTCGTGGGCTGGGCATGCTGGGTGTGCGTGAATCCGGGAATCAGCGTCTCTATGTGCCCTTTCGCATGCGTTATCAGGACTTGCCTGAGACTGATTACTTCACGCATCATCTTCAAGAGCTCGTCGCGCAGCCGCAGGCGGATGCATGTTGCGACCTCGTCGTTGCGGCTGCGTCCGGTGTGCATGCGCCCGCCAGTGTCCTCGCCGACCATTTCGATGAGTTTTGACTCGATTGCGGCGTGGATATCCTCTTCTGGCGGAAGCGCTGAGATGCCCTCCGCCCGGATCACACTAAGCGCAGAGAGTATGAGAGAAGATGTTTCAGACGTGATTATGCCTTCTTCTGTCAACATCACGACGTGCGCACGGTCAACATTGATGTCTGCGTCAAATATCCATTTATCGGAATCAATAGAAGATGTGAATCTAAGAACATCTGCGGGTTGCGCAGAAAGACGTGCTTTACGCATAAATGCGCCGGTCGGGATTCGAACCCGAGTTCGAGCGTTGGCAACGCCCGGTGATAACCACTACACTACCGGCGCGCGTGGTGTTGTTGTGAGGTGAACATGCCGTGACCCGGATTTGAACCGGGGACAACTGCGTCTTCAGCGCAGCGCTCTCCCGGGCTGAGCTATCACGGCACAAATAACAATTCAGACACATATCATTTAAAACCATCGGAAAGTGCTGGCAGAATGGTCGGAATGATGGGCCCGCTGCGATTCGAACGCAGGACCTCACGGTTATCAGCCGTGCGCTCCACCTGGCTAAGCTACGGGCCCGACAGATAACATGGTGAACCGTATTCTACTTTAATATATCGGGTGCCGGGGCTGGCATCTTCGCGGCGGGGTGGGGCGGATGGAAGGACCGCCGGGGTATTACGCGGATGGGCACCAATGGGCGGAGATCAAATAAAGCAGAACGTGTAATGGGCAATCAGACCATGAACACAAGAGCGACTGATGCTCATAAAACATGATCACCAACCGGGGACTTTTGTTCTTTGCGCCACCCGCGTCCTCGCGTATTTGAGAGTCTTTTTAATTTATTCTGGTTGGTTGAGAAACATAATGTCAATCCTGCAAACAGTGGTACGATAGGACTTCCAAAATCAGTGGAATCAGTGTTAATCTGTGGCAAATAAAACTTTTAGTCACAGATTAACACAGATTACGCAGATTAACGGTGTAAATAACTTTTCAGATCGATAGTGCCCCATTCTGGCAGTTGTGCTTGTATGAGACGTACGTGTTTAGCTGATACAAAAAACCACGAGAGTGCCGAGATAAATTCAACTCGCACAGCTCTGTTACAATCCAGCCTGAGGAAAGGATAGCCACCACCACAGAACCGAACCCCGCACCCAGCCCGGATCCCTGCCAGTGTTACTGGATTTTTCGGTCAGATCCCCAGTGCCTCAAATTGATACTGGTCCCAAAAAATCCACGCATATCTTGCCGCCATTGTAATCCAGCGCAACACAGGTCGGCAGCCCGCGATATCGGAAGATATTTGTACGATATACCCAATATAAGAGTGTATCCTCACGAATGACGTCCGATTCGATCCAGGGTCTTGCGTGGTAATATATGACGAATAAAGGCGAATTATCCCGATTTACTCTGTTACTGCTGATCGGTGTGGCGATCTGTATCTGTGCCGCGTATCAGGCAGGAGCAACAGATCTCCGGACAGTCGGAGACATGAACAACAACAAAATCGATGACAATCTGGAGAACAGAGCACGCCTGTTGCGTGCAGATGACACAATTGATATAATCGTCCTGTATCATCAGCCCAAAACAGCCACCCACAGATCGGCGAGCACATCCGCCAGACTGGCATCAAAAATGAAATATGATTACAACATTATAGGTGCTTCTGCGCTGGAGATACCTGCAGGGAATCTGGAGGATCTGGCGAGAGATCCGGGGGTTAAAGCGGTCTATCCGGACTACAAGGTACACGCGCTGCTCGATACGAGCGTTCCCGTGATAAAAGCGGATCAGGCACGTGCAATCTTCGGGGTTTTTGGAAAGAATGTGACAATTGCGGTCCTTGATACCGGAATCGATGCGAATCACACATCACTCGATGATCTGGACGACGATCCCGCAACAGACGACGACAAGGTGATTGCGTTCAGGGACTTTGTGAACGAGCGGACTGAGCCTTATGATGACGAGGGGCACGGGACTCACTGTGCTGGCATCGCAGCAGGAACTGCGGGCGGTTCGGATTATGTGGGCGTTGCGCCGATGTCAACGATCGTTGGTGTGAAGGTGCTGAATGAAACCGGGTATGGCGCAACCTCTGACTGTATAGCTGGAATTGAGTGGTGCATTGTAGAGAAAGACGTGTATGGCATCGATATACTCTCAATCAGCTGGGGAGGCGACGTGAACGGCGACGGCACATCCCCGATGGAGATTGCATGCGATCGCGCAGTCGATTCCGGAATCGTTGTCTGTGTGGCTGCCGGAAACGACGGATCAGAGAGCGGCACAATCAGAATTCCGGCATCCGCAAGGAAGGTGATCACGGTGGGGGCTATTACGGACAATCTGGATTCCGCATCCTTCTCTTCGAGAGGACCCACAACCGACGGCAGGATCAAGCCGGACGTCTGCGCTGTTGGTGTTGGTGTGACCGCACCTGATGCAAATTCCGGGGATGGGTATGCCCTGCACAGCGGAACCTCGATGTCAACGCCACATGTGTCAGGGCTTGCCGCAATGATTATTGAGTACAACCCATACATCTCGCTCTCGGAGATCAAGGAGATTCTGCGTAACACGTCAACCGACCTCGGTAACGCTGGTTGCGATAACATCTATGGCTGTGGTGTTGTGAACGCTACAGCCGCGCTGGGTGAGATCGGCACGATACGAATCCCTCTTGAGACGGGCAGCACATACGATCCGGGAGATTGCGTCACGATCACAGGCGCCACATCAAACGAGACAACTGCAATACCAGCCGTGATCACAGTCACCACAACCGCGCCTGATGGGTCGGTTGTTGCGTCAGACACCACGACATCGGAGAGCGATGGCAGCTTCTCTGTGGATTTCACGCTTCCCAAAAATTCCGAGCCTGGCGATTATGGTTTAGGGGTAATCGCAAGCCATAACAACGAAATTGGCAGGAGAGCTATCAATTTTAAGGTCGGAACGCTCGTTATAGCGATGGATGCGCCAGAGTATGCCGTTGCAGGCACTCCGTACCTGCTCAGTGGCTGTGTCAAATCCGATGAGTGTGTGCCGGTGCCTGGTTCTAATATCAACGTCTCAATCAGCAGCGCAAACGGTACAGCAGTCTACACCAGTCATGACCATTCGGACGATTCCGGAAATTTCTCGGTTACGTGGACTCCGCCGGATGTGGGCAGATATGCTGTTACGATAACCGCCCGGGATTGGAGGACATCGAAAGTCGGAATCAACGGGACCACGTTCTGGTCCCCCTGCGGCGTCGTGACCGCGTCTGTTCTTGACTCGTGGGGAACCGATCACAACGAGAGTGCGATCTGGGGCGAGGACGACCTGAACAAGAACTGGCACCTATACGGCGATTATCTCGTCGATATCGATTATACGACGCTTGACAGGGAGAATATAACATACAACGATCTCGCCACCTGTGGCTCCGATCTGCTCATAATCTCGTGCGCATGGAACGGGGGCAGTTGGGAGTTCACAGACGATGAGATATCTGCAATCAGCAGGTATGTGCGAGACGGTCACGGAATCATCGCAACCGCGGGAACATTTGATTCGAGTACGGCTAACAACATCGGTCTTGCACAGTTGTTCGGGATGGCTGAGATTGCAGGGAATATGCACGACACAATCGGGGTTTTCATGCTGCACTACCCCAATCACCCGCTCTTTGAGAGGCTGGATGATCCCTACTATGTCCAGAGACTGACTACGAACTATCCATGGGACACGACGACCGGATCGGTTCTGGCAAGAAGTGCGGATGGCTACTCCGCAATCATCGCAAACAGCGTAACAGGCATGGATCAGGGATATGCAAGCGTCTATTTCAACCATTTCCCGGAGCTTGACGACGGCGGGGCTGAACCCCAACTATTCTACAACGCAATCGTGTGGACCGGAACATCGCATCCCAAGCCAGACCATGACCTGGGCATATCGCGATTCAGGCACCCTGAGAGGATCGACTGCGACGGGTATGCCAGATTCGGCGTGACCGTGGAGAACAACGGGCTCCACGATGAGACCGACGTGAAAATGACTATGAGCGTGGATGGTGTCGCCATAAACACAACCACAATCCCGGTAATCGCCAAAGGGAGCAAAGTTCCCCTGAACCTCTCATGGGCGCCGAAATCCCCGGGTCGACACGATCTTAACCTATCGGTAGCCGCAAAGAATGGTTCAGCAGGATATTGTGATGATGTGGCATTCAACGACCGCCTGTGTGCGAAAGTCGATGTGCCGGTCGCACGTTTCGATTGCGGATACTCTGATTGCGGCGTGGACACCGATTGCGACGGGCTATACGACCATCTGGCAATCGATGTCGGAATGGACATTATGATGGCGGGGCGCTACACAATCAAAGTGGATCTGAATGACCGCTACGGAACATGTATCGAGTCAAAAATTAACTACACGCACTTTGATTCAGGAAAACATATCGTACGATTCAATTTCACAGGGATCGCAATTGAGGATAACGGCGTTGATGGTCGATACTACCTGAAACACCTTGGATTGTATGACGACTCATGGACCCACAACCGGCTCGATTACATACCGGATGCGTACACCACTGCACCATACAACCATACCGAGTTCCAGTCACACCGCGCAATCGTTCTGATCGACCGGACCCACAGAACCGATAAGGCAAGCCAGTGCAGCAGATGGACCGAGAGCATCACGGACATGAGATTCCTTGTAGGGGATTACAATGGTGTGACCATAAACGAGAGCACATTTGAGGGTTGCGACGTCTTTGTGATCCCGCAGGCGCTTGATCCGTACACGTCCGCCGAGTTATCTGCGATAAGGTCGTTTGTCTCGGGCGGCGGAGGTCTCTTTGTGATCGGCGATCAGTTTCCCCACATTTACACGAATCTGACAGAGTTTTCCGGAATTTGCTGGGAGAAAATTGACGGACACAACGAGACCGCAACAGACATCACCCCGCATAAGATTACAGACCGTGTCACGAGTGTGTATCTGCCACATCCGTCATCAACGATTGTGGTGAGCGGAGATGCGATGGAGATTGTCCGGAGTGATGAATGCGGCGTGATGCTCGCAATTTACGAGGGTTCCGGCAGAGTCGTGGGGTTTACAGACGAGGACTCCTTCAAGAACCCTTACATCGAAAGTGGGGACAACATGGTGCTCGGAGAGAACATCATTGAATGGCTCTCTGGTGGCGCTGGCACCGGACCTCAAGGCGATCTCGATTGCGATGGCAAGATCACCACGGCAGACTCCGTAATCGCCCTTGAGATGTCGGTTCAGGGAGTATATGTGGCAGGGGCGGACATGGACAACGACGGGGTTGTGGACTCGCTCGACGCTCTCATGATTGCGCAGTGTGTATGATGTGCAGAGTAGGCACGGTTCGGCGCAATCGGGTTTCCCGAGTCTTTTTAATTTCTTCCGGTCGGTTAAACAACATGATACCAATCCTGCAAACACTGGTGCGATTGGATTGGTGAAATCCGTGAAATCAGTGTTAATCTGTGGCTAAAAGTTTTATTTGCCACTGATTAACACAGATTACGCAGATTAACGGTGTAAATGTACTTACTCAATATTGTGTGGATATCCACATACAAAATCACGAGATTACACAAGATTTCACGAGATTAACACAGAAATCTTGTGGAGATGACTGCGCCGCTGCTTCGCAGACTGTGTAATCTTGTGGTTCCGACCACAAATTATTGAGCATGTACGTGTAAATGACTTTTCATATCGATAGTGCCTCATTCTGGCAGTTGTGCTTACATAAGACAATCCAATGTACCCGGAAAATAATAAAAAGTCTCAGTTTTTTTGTAATGGTTAGTCGGATGCACAACGCCGCGAAAGACATGGCTATGGTTTTTTACATTCTCGCGGCATCCATATTGCGCCCGATGAACCATACATTTTTATCGCATCGAAAACGATCTGATACACAATGAAATACCGTGCCGAGATCACCACAGAACTGAAGCCGGGCATGCTCGATCCTGAAGGGGCTACGATCCAGCGTGCGCTTGCGCACCTTGGATATAATGTGACGAGCGTCGGTACAGCGAAGAAACTACTGATCGAGCTGGAAGCCGATGGTATTGATGATGCAAGAGAGATGCTGGATGAGATGTGCAAAAAGATGCTTGCAAATCCAGTGATTCACAATTATTCAATTGAAGTACAATGAAATTTGCAATTGTCAGATTCGGGGGGAGTAATTGTGATCTGGACGTACATCACATCTTAAACGATGTTGTTGGCGTGTCTACGGATCTGGTGTGGTATAAAGACTCAATTGAAGACTATGATGGCGTGGTGATCCCGGGAGGATTCTCCTACGGTGATTATCTTCGTGCAGGCGCGATTGCAGCCAGAACCCCAATTATGAATGCGATTTCGAGTCTTGCAGAGGCGGGTAAGCCTGTGCTCGGCATCTGCAACGGCTTCCAGATTCTTGTTGAGTCAGGACTCCTCTCAGGGGCACTGCGCACGAACGAGTATCCGAAATTCTGTTGCAAATGGGTCAACCTGCGCGTCGAGAAGACGGATACGGCGTTCACATCAAAATTCAGAAAAGGAGAGGTCGTGAGGATGCCGGTTGCGCACAAGGAAGGCAATTTCTTTGCGGACGACGCCACGCTCAATGCCATGAACTCAAATCGGGAAATTGCGTTCAGATACGTCGATTCAGACGGGAACGTCGTGCCTGATTCCAATCCGAACGGTTCTGTTGCAAACACCGCAGGAGTCGTCAATACGTCCGGAAACGTCCTCGGGATGATGCCGCATCCGGAACGTGCGTCTGAAGCGGTACTCGGATCGGACGATGGGCTACGGATCTTTGAGTCGATGGTTGAGTATGCGGATGCGAGCAGGGATATAAGTTAGGTTGGCGCTTGGGGGCGCAATCTTCGTTGTGGTTTCATACTTACTCAATATTGTGTGGATGTGCGCACATAACACCACGAAACTACACAAGATTAACACAAAATCTTGTGGAGATGGATGCGCTGCTGCTTCGCAGACTGTGCAATCTTGTGGTTCCCACCACAAGTTACCCGCGCATGGCACTGTCTGGAAATCCAGTGATTTTCGTAATGGTCAGTTGGATGTACAACTCAACTTTGGGGATTATATTTTAATCCAATAATCGACCGCCTGCGACCCATTTCTCCCCCATCTGCCCGCATTTCCCTGCAATCCTGAAATCCCATTGCACCCCCAAAACCACTATCGAGCGACCTCATCAGCACCTAACCAAAACCCGCCTTTTCTCGCCTGTGTATGTGTAAGGTTTTTATGAAAAAAGAAGCATTTATAAGCAGTAAACTGCAATATTTACTTACACACACAGATCTCGTAACGATAGCATGAATATCTCGTGACGCAAGCCACATAAGAAAAGTATGGCTGCCTGAAGAATGAGTTGGCCGAGATATTCAGAATCTTGAAAATCGGGGTGCTGCGGCACAATGTGAAGCTGAAACCTTACCCCTACAACGTGGAATAAGTGTGAAATTGGGCATGTTTCGAGGGGTCTGCTGATAGCGGTTTTTGGTTGAATTTAGTCTTCGGTATTTTGGGATTTTAGGGATAATCGGATGGCTGCGGCTGTTTTTTGGGTTTCCAAAGTTGAGGTACAACAACGCAAAAGACGTGAAGACTGAGATCGACAACACCCTTCGCGTCTCTCTCGCCCTTGCGCCCTTCTCGTTAAATTGGAAAACAATAACGAGAAAGACGCGAAAGACGCGATGGCGCAAAAAACAAAAGTCTCCGTGTGTATTTCACTGGAATTTTCCTGGTTCTAACGTTTTCTGTGGTCGATAGCAGTAGCCCACCCACACGTTGTAGTAATCGTGGGCGACACTCCTTCGTCTTTGCGTCTCTGCGACTTTGCGACTTTGCGTTAAATCAGAGGAACGCGAAGACGCGAGGGCGTAAGGGCGCAAAGATTGGAAACCACAGAATCCAATAGAATCAGGAATTTTCGGTTGTGCCCCCGCGCATGCACACGGTTTCTGCCGTTTGGGAGTTGATTTCCCCCAAATCCGATAACTACGACTCATTTCGCAGCTTAAGCAAGATATATGTCCAATCACTCCGCAGCAATATTCGATCAACGTTCGATCCACGAGGCGAATCGGAATGAAACGAACATCAATCATATCCATGCTCTGCATCGCGGTGATTCTTGCATCGGGCTGCGTCGATACCGATCATCATGATCGACCAGACACATCGACGCAGTCCGGGATCATACCCTGCGGCGAAAATGATACGGGCAAGGATGCGGATTACTTAATCCTCGCACCAAAGACGCTCTTTGTCGGAAGCGAGGGTGCAATCAGCATGTCCGCATTCTCAGGCGTTGGACATGAGCCAGCAGAGCGCTGCGTGCAGTACACGCTCGTTGATAGCAACAAAGAGAACACGCCTCTCGTTCGCGCATCAACAGGTGGATCCGGACATTCGGTCGCACAATTCGAGGTCCCTGAACTTGAGGAGGGCACATACTCGCTAATCGCGCAGCCGGTCGGGGCAGACACTGAATATACGGCAACGGTGCGCGTATCGAAGAGCAACCCAATCTTCATCGAGACCGATAAACCCATCTACAAGCCAGGGCAGACCATACACGGAAGAATCCTCCTGCTAAACAACAATCTGAAGCCGTTGGAGGATTTCGTGGAACTGGAGATTGCTGATGCGAAAGGAATCAAGGTCTTCAGAGAAACACTCGAAACGAACAATTTCGGAGTAGCAACGTTTGATCTACCACTCTCGACCGAGCCGAATCTCGGAACATGGAAGATCAAATCCGAATCTGGCGAATCGAAGTCGATTGTGGATATCGAGGTCGAACGATACGTGCTTCCAAAGTTCGAAGTCGAAGCAACGGTTCAGAAGGACTGGTTTCTCGTTTCTGACACTATCACAGGCGAAGTTTCTGCACAATACTTTTTTGGAAAGCCCGCCTGCGGTTCTGTTGAGATCGAGGCGGTGCGGTACGTCGGAACATGGGAAACCTACGCCACGTACAATGCACTTCTTGAGAACGGCACAATCGAGTTTGAGCTACCCGCTGCGGAGTGGGTGGCAGGAACATACAGCGCGGGCGGGCAGGGCAGCCTCATGTTACACATCGCTGTGACGGACACAGGAAACCACACAGAGACTGAGACGTTGCTTTTGAAGATTGTGGAGTCGGACACGATTCTGCACCTGATCCCCGAATCAAACCTCCTTAAGCCGGGGCTTCCGTTCGAAGTTGTAGTTGTAACGGAAGACCCGGAGGGCAGACCAATCGATACCAACGTTGAGATCAGGATTGCGTTTCGTTGTTGCGACTATACCGAAACCACGAGAGAAGAGACCATTTCGACCGAAAACGGAGTCGCTGTTGCGGATTATGTCGTCCCGGGCAATTGCACAGGTGCCCGGCTCACTGCGACATGCCGCGACGCGAGCGGTGATATTGTTAGTGGGGACGTGAGCCTCAATTGCGCGTACTCGCCGGGCGCAAACTTCATACACATCGCACAAGAAAGCAGAGGAGTAGCCGATGTTGGTGACACGATCACCTTCGATGTCCACTCGACTAATCCCGGCACAATATTCTATGACGTGTTCGCGAACGGCAGAACCGTGTACTCGGCAACAAGTGACAGCCCCGAGATCGCGGTTCAGGTAACTCCTCAAATGAGTCCCGGCGCAAAGATTGTGGCATACATGATCAATCCGAACAGCGAGGTCTCTCTTGATGTTCTACCATTCGATGTCAATTTCGGAACGAACGTTGATCTAATAGCCTCCTATGACTGTGAGACTGCGGCTCCGGGTGATGCCGTGAGACTGGACATCGACGCAGGGACGCGATCAATGATCGGGGTTGCGATTGTTGATGAATCCGTCTATGCGCTGAGTTCCGGTAGGATCAACCTCAAACAAGTATTTGATGAGCTGGAAAAGCGGTTCATGGAGCCGCAGATCGAGATTCACCCGCAATACGGCGGTTACTACGACGAACGGCTTGTCGGAACCCATGAGATTCTTGACGACTGCGGCATGCAGGTGCTTGCGTCGCCGTCGTTTGAGATTCCAGAATCACCGGAATCCGAATACAGAAGAGAGGGGATGGTGAAAGGCGGCATAGCCGGGAACGTGGCTGTGATGGACATGGCGGCAGAGGAAGTCGAGGAAGGTGGATTTGCGCCAGTGCCCACACCGACAGCCGCACCCAACGTGGCGGAAGCGGATTCCGACAGTGAACTCGCTGCAGTTGAGCGCGTGCGCCAGTTCTTCCCTGAGACATGGCTCTGGATGCCTGATATTCTCACGGACGACGCTGGACGCGCGCACATCGATCTCACGGCTCCCGACAGCATCACGACGTGGCGGCTTCATGCGGTCTCGTCATCAGACGAAGGAATCGGGATATCCGGGGCGAGCCTCACCGTATTTCAGGAATTCTTCGTCGATATCGATCTTCCGTACGCAGTGACTCGTGGAGAGGTGTTCCCTGTACAAATACAGGTCTATAACTATCTCGACACACCGCAGGACGTTAAACTGACGCTTGCTGCGGCTGACTGGTTTGAGATTGTCAGCGATTCCACGGTCACAGTAACGGTCGGCGCAAACAGCGCCTCCGATGCGAGCTTCACGATCACGCCGACTGCAATCGGAAGAGACGTAATCGAGGTTACGGCACGGACGAAGGCGAAGGCGGATGCCGTGAAGAGAGAGATCATCGTCGAACCGGAGGGGACGAGACAGGAAATCGTTGAGAACGGAAATCTCGGAGAAGGCGGAGTTACGCTCGATGCCACGCTACCTGTTGGTATTGTGACTGATTCAGGAAAAGTTTTAGTGAGTTTTACTCCAAGCATCGTGGCGCAGACAATAAATGGTGTAGATAGCCTCCTTAACATGCCGATTGGCTGTGGCGAACAGAATATGATAATGTTTGCGCCAGATGTCGAGGTTCTCCGCTACTTAAGAGAGACCGATCAGACGAATCCCGAGCTTCAGGCGAAGGCTGAGCTCTTTATAACGACTGGCTACCAGCGACAACTGACGTTTAGACACAACGACGGTTCGTTTTCGGCATTTGGCGAAGGCGGTGGTGAAGGTGGCAGTCTCTGGCTTACAGCTTTCGTTTTGAACTCGTTCTCCAACGCACGGGACGTGACATCGATCGATGAGTCGATTCTCTCCGATGCAACGGACTGGATCTGCGAACACCAGAGAGACGACGGATCATGGGAGTCGGTTGGATTCATCTGCCATAACGAGATGATCGGGGGGATGGATGGCAGATACGCGCTCACAGGGTTTGTTGCAATCGCACTCGCCGAATACGACAATGCTGATCCGATCGCAATTGCACAGGCGCAAAGCTATCTTGAATCTAATCTTGATAACCAGACCGATCCTTATGCGATTGCGATCGGCGCAGTCGCACTCAGGAAACTCGGAAGCAGTCACGCGGATTCTGCCCTCGAGAAGCTTGTTGCGATGGCAAAACAGGACGACGATGGTGTCTACTGGGGCTCTGATGCAGCGATTTCGGATTCGGGCACGTACCCGTTCCGCTACGGCGTGCCTGAATCGAGCAGAACAATCGAGATCACGTCTTATGCCGCACTTGCCTTAATCGAGGCGAAGCATTCGCTTGCGAACGATGCTGTCAAGTGGATCGCAGCCCAGCGAAACTCGCTTGGCGGGTTCTCATCGACGCAGGACACGGTTATGGCGTTCAGGGCGCTTGTGGCTGCCGCAGTGAATCAAGGACGGGACGTTGATGCCACTGTTACGGTATCAGCCGACGGCGTCGCACTCAAGGACGTCCGGATCACTGCCGAGAACTTCGATGTGCTGCAGACTGTGGAGGTGCCGGAGGGGGCACTTGAGGTGCGACTTGTGATCGCGGGATCAGGAGAGGTCAATTATCAACTGGTGAAGCGGTTTAACGTAATCCTTCCCGAGATTGCACCGGTATCTGACCTGCAACTGGATACGGTCTACGACGCAGCCAATGTCACTGTCAACGATGTAGTCACTGTGCACACACGGGTCCAGTACACAGGGGCTGCGGAGTCGACAGGCATGATGATTGTGGATGTGGCTGTTCCTACAGGGTTCGCTGTAGAGCAATCGAGTCTGGATGCACTTGTTTCGGCGGGCACGATCATTCGCTACGAGATTGCCGGCAGAAAGGCGATTGTGTACGTGCTTGATCTGCCGCGGGGCGAAGAACTCACGTTCGATGTTGAGATGCGAGCGCTCTTCCCGGTGCGGGCGATTGTGCCCGACAGCATGGCGTATTCGTACTACGATCCGGAGGTATATGCGAGCGCGAAGGGCGTGGAGATCGTAGTGGCGTAGGTGTTCGAATGAGGGGAAAAACCACGAGATTAACACAGAAATCTTGTGAAGATGGCTGCGCCGCTGCTTCGCAGACTGTGTAATCTTGTGTTAGTGGGCGTGCTGAGAGTGTTGTAGTGCCACCTCTTTCATCTTGCTTAAGAGGGGCACAATCGAAAATTCCAGTGAAATACGCCCAGAGATTTTTGTTCTTTGCGCCATCGCGTCTTTGCGTCTTTGCGTTATTGTTTTTCAATTTAACGCAAGGGCGCAAAGGTGCAGAGACGCGAAGAGTGTTGTCAATCGCGGTCTTCACGTCTTTTGTGTTGTTGTACATCCAACGGACCATTGACGGAAATCACTGGATTTCCAGACAGTGCCCTTAAGAGGTAACTACTCAGGTACCTAAAACCACCATCGGGGGACTTCACTATTCAGGGACTGCCCTGGACAGGGATGCTACTATAACCAAACCGGGAATTTAACCGCGGAGGGCGCATAGTGACGCTGAGGGGAACTAAACGGGTAACCACTCTCTCAATCCTCTGCGCCCTCCTGCCGGATGATCATTCTCCACGAGTACCACCACTCCGTGCACCGAGCGCTGCACCCGCCGCCCCTTTCCATCCAACCGGCACATTAAGCGCATGCTCGAACTCCCACATTCAGAATAGCACCCACAATATCCGATCCCCTCTTCTGAAGCTTCAGCACCAGTTCACACGCCCACCCCGTAAGTTAATGATCAATACATTCACAGATCATAGAAAACTCTCCGCCGGATTCTCACATTGTCCGGCATGATCACCGTGAATGACCTGAAAAGCTCCCCCGCATGACCCCCGATAGCGGCAGCAACAATCTCTGCTTTGATCACAGGTGACAATCCTGCAAGGCGAACGAGAATGATACCAGGCGCCACTTTGCCCTGACGAAACACCAGTTCTCCGAAGTCTTTGTCTGCCGTTAAGAGTATCGCTTCTTCACGATTTGCCAGATTCAGCACATCGTGATCTGGAATCCCAGGTTCCATCTCAGCAACATACAGCACAATATGTCCACCGTGCCTGAGGTGATCCACGATCTGCCGATCCACACATTCATCAGCAAGGAATTTCACCGATTCCGCCTCGCGACAGGGTAGACCACATCCGCCCGCAATACCGCGGATGCGAATGCTAACGCAGCACGGATTTTCTCATCAGAGAGGCGCGGGTGTTCCTCTGTGATTTGTTTGATACTCTCGCCAGCAGCAAGTTTTTCCAGAATCGACTCCACTGTAATGCGTGTGCCCGCAATTACAGGTTTGCCCATCATGATTGTCGGGTCTGATTGGATGAGGTATTTTTGCATTGTGTATGCCTCTTTTGTAGATTGGGTGCGGTCGGATATATTTTTTTGGATGTGCGATTGGTGTTTTCCCGCCTCGAACTGACCTGCGAATAGGCAAACTAAGTTCTCACCGAACAATAAAGTAGCAAAAGTACATGCTCAATAACTCGTGGTAGGAACCGCAAGATTACACAGATTTTCACCAAGATTTCTGTGTTAATCTTGTGCAATCTCATGGTTTTATATGCGGATATCCACACAATTTTGGTTAAGTACTATCAAAGTTATCTGATGGCGCTCCACATCCATGACATTCGTACGATTCGTTTATTAGCGCCATTCATGATCCCTTCTGCGCCATAAACCAGAATACGTCCGAATTATCTATCAGCAGGACAATGGCTCGGTTCCCGAACGAGTGCGCTCAACAGTTCTGCTTCCCCGGAACTCGAGTTGACATAATTTCTCATTCCCATCACGCCCCCCCCGTTCACTCATATAAGTTTGATCTTATTACACTCCGGGATGTTTTCATATGGAATGTTCATGCAATTACCGGCTCCGAAACCAGCTTTGGCGCGGCACTGTCTGGAAATCCAGTGATTTCCGTCAATGGGCAGTTGGATGTACAACAACACAAAAAACGTGAAGACCGCGATTGACAACACTCTTCGCGTCTCTGCACCTTTGCGCCCTTGCGTTAAATTGAAAAACAATAACGCAAAGACGCAAAGACGCGATGGCGCAAAGAACAAAAATCTCTGGGTGTATTTCACTGGAATTTTCGATTGTGCCCTTTGGCGCATAAGTGACCAACGCCTCACGCGCCATGCGAACGACTTTTGGCAATCACATCTCTCGTCAATCTCGTAACGTCACTCTTCAGCGATTGCATCCCACGCCATGTCACTTTCAACCTGTTTAAGCACATCAGCAACCATGATGCGTATGTTGCGCGAACGGTCGGCTCGCCATGGCGGATGGCGGGTTAGATATGATGCAATCGTCCTGATGTTTGGGTTGAGTTGGTGTTTTGGTGGTCTGTTAGACACCGTGTCCCTATTGAGTGCGCCCAACCTGCAACCCACGCGATTTTGATGTACTCGAGAGAACTCATACCCTCAAGTTCTGCTTCTCTGGCAATTATTTTTCTTGCGATATGAACCTGCTGTAAATCCGGGTCGTCAGGAAATTTCGCCTCTATCGCTTTTCTTACTTCTTTCATATCTTTCTCTGTAATCTTGTCCATTTTTTACCTCTTAACCGCCTATTCTGTTATGTGAACTGGGGGCTTTCGTTTCTTCCATTTCATCGATTGAATGGGGGTATATCGACAGGTAATCCGACTCTCATGAAAAATCTTGCGAAAGCCTGTGACAAATGCTCCCTATACGGCGGTAACAACCGCAGTCGTTCACCTCGTCTTTCAGCCAAACCCACAAGAAAATCAAAAGGCACACTGTACACACTGCGGAAATCGACTACCAAATAATCTGTTTCAAATCCTTCTGTTTCGCATTTATTCAGCAAATGGTGTCCTGGTGCATTTCCTCGCCTCAATGCTTCTTTCCCGGTTCTGCTCTTGAAAAAGTCACTCCTGTTTTCAAATTCGCTCAAATGCCAGATCGGGCAGACAAGAACGAGATCGAGTTTTCTCTGCACGAGATCACACGTCTGGCTCATAACGACAACATCATATTCAATAACCTCTGCCGACATCGTGCCGAGTTCAATAGTTCCAGATGGAACTACGATGGGGCACAGATTAATGATGTCGCCCTACCAGAGGTCTTCTTCACCACTTACGGTCTCATACCATGGATATTTACCCATGCGTCCTCCCCCCATCCTTATGGCTCATCAGGCTCTACGATTCTGGGCGCTGCCTTTCTGATCTCTTTTACCTGGATATTTAGTGCATACCTTTTCCGAGGGGGGATGCGTACTATCTCATCGTGTTCCAGCATTTCTTCGGGAATCGTTTCGTATCCTCTCCAAATTGATTGGTAATGTCCCAGAGTGGTGACATGCACCACCATATCCCCCATAGTTGAAACTGCTGTTCAGCCATACACCAAATTACCAAAACCAGAGTGCCAGCTACCACTAATCACGTAGCAACTTGCTCATTCACCCACGCGCACCACACTATCATCAACCTGCATCATAGTTCATCTCCAAAACCCCCTTCGCTTCAATCGTTTCCGCAAGCGAAGGCATGCGAAAACGCTTGCTTACTCGATCATGGATATACTCATACGCACTCACACCCAACTTCTTTGCAGTCTCTACAATCGTTAAAAAGGTGTCGTTAGCCTTTGTACCATCTTCGGTCATGGTGTGCAGGCTCACATCTCGCCTGCGGACCTGTGCTCGTGCCCCCAATTCCGATTCATTGTTGTGCAAAGGCACTTCAGGATGTTTCAGTACTATTAAGAGCTCCGACTTCTTATCCAGAGTCTTTGCGATCCGGTCGTCCAGAGCATGATAGCCGGTTTTTGTGGAAAACAACTCATCAAATTCAGCAGATGCTGCTTCAGCCTCCTCTGGAGTTGGACTTTCCTTAAACTCCAGAAGTTTCCCGTAGTAATCCCAGTACCTACCCAGAAACTTTTCGAGTTTTTCACGGTGCACTGGCACCACAGGATGCAACTTCTTGTAGTTTCGTCCGTCATGGGCCCAACAGAGTGCCTGTTCGTAGGTAAGACGCTTGAACTGGGGTGCATCATCCGTTAAAAGTATTGGAATTACTGGAAAGTCGGTTTGTTGATGATAAGCTGCAATAGCGCCAGCTTCCATGATCCTTGTTCGATTATTTTTGCCCTTGTCGGGAGTAGGGTAGATTATATCAAGCAACTCCTGCATCTGTGATTCATCCAGTGTTTTACCAGAAGTTAGCTCGTGTAACCGACCAATTAACTTTTTAGAAAGTCTGAACTCAACCATCATGCCAAAAGCTTCTTCATTAAAGCAATAACTCCTTGATTCTCCGTCCGGGTCACCCCGTAGTACATCAAGAACGGTCAGACGATCCTTTCGCGGAGTTGTGAAATAAGCGGTGTAATAGGGGTTGCAAACGATCTGAGCATAGTGGTTCTGCCCATGGACTCGGGAACTGGTGTCATCCATCTGCTGATAACCGGTGGAAAGCATCCCTGCCCTGAAGATATCGGCTTTCTCCTGGTGAAATAGCTCATTATTCTTCGTAAGAATGCGAGAAATCGTAGATGGGGCGATGTGGATGTTGAAATTGTCCATGAACTCGTGTATCTTTGGTTCTGACACATTGGCAACATGTTTAAGCGTGAAAACCGTGGATTTCACACCTGGACCAAATTCTCCATTGATTTCAGACGGTGTTTTTCCCATATAAGTCTTATTTTGAGACGGCGAGTAGTAAATCTCCTTTCTGTATTCGATATTGTCTGTAATGATTTTGATTTCCTGAACTACCACGTCTTGATAACCCTTGAACACCGCATCATCCGGCAGAATGTCTTTATCCACCTCACACACAACAACACGGTCTATCTTTATCTTGTCTTTTTTTGTTTTCGGTTTCTTATTTTTAGGAGTGTTTTTGGGTTTTCTTTCTTCTTCTGAAGAGATGTCAACGTTTGGCTTCTTCCCGGAGGGTTTAATGTCTGGTTTTGGCTGCTCTCCTTTCATCAGGCTGATTTCATCTCGCAACTTCTGATTTTCTGCTTTTAATTTCTTGACGTGCCCACTCAATTCTTCGATTAGCTGGAGAAGGATGCGGAAAGTTTCTGATAATTGTTCATCATGAATTTCATCTGGGCGGATATTTATCGTTTCCAATGCTTGTGTGATCCCTGATAAATTCATAAGACGACCTTTACTCTTCTATCATATATAGTATTCTACCAAACGGGGTGATGTGATAAAACCATTGGTATAGCGATTCATTGCTTGTCAGATGACAATACTAACACCATCATCAAGGATTCAGTATACTTCCACTTCTTCGAGTTACCCTCTGATTTAGAGAGGATACATCGTTTCTTTAAAATGTTCTTCCATCGAAGAAGTTTCGTTTTTTAGACTCATGTAAGGTTGAACAGAGGAGGGGTCTATTTCTGGCAAGGATGACGGGTTTTGATGGTGGAATATGGTTTTTGGTGGTTTATGTCTTATCCACCCGGATATCAGGCTATCTAACATTTCGTTTCCATCCAACCAATCCACAGAACTTGCAGAAGGTGGGCACTGGACCGGATAATCAGGAGATGGGTATGCTTCTTTGGTGGATAATCTCCCCCCTGCCACCTCACCCCAGATCCCGGCGATACGCCTGCAGCGACTTCACCGTTATCCGGTATCCCATAGCCGCCTCGATCCCCGCGACCGTTGCCACAACCGCCTCTGCTGACGTGATATACGGAATCCTGTGCTTTATCGCAGCCTTCCAGGACGATAGCTGTCATCAGCCTTTCCTTTCCGCCCGACCGGCACATTGAACACAAGCCGAATCTTCCCGTTCTCGATCGCATCCACAATATTCGGTCGTCCTTCCTGAAGCTTCAACACGAGTTCGGACGAAACGCCCTGCCCATCAAGAAACTCCTTTGTCCCGCGGGTGGCATGTATCGTAAATCCAAGATCGACGGGTTTTCGCACCGCATCCGCCACTTTGTACCTCGCCCATTCAGGAACGGTCACGAGAACGCCCCCTCACCGGGATCTGTCGGAAGCGGCGTCCCTGTTGCATCCTGCGCCTTAAAGAACGCTATCCCGAAGTTATCAGCGATCCCCATCACCTCGCCTGTCGTCCGCATCTATGGTCCGAGCACAGGATCAACCTCCGGGAACCTGTTAAATGAGAACACCGCTTCTTTCACTGCTACGTGCGGGAGATTACACTCCACAAGCACCGGAAAATCAGATATCGTCTTTCCAAGCGCAATGATCTGTGTTGCGATATTTGCAAGCGGAATTCTTGTCACCTTACTCACGAGCGGAACGGTGCGTGATGCACGCGGGTTAGCCTCAAGAATATAGACCACATCATCGGCTATTGCGTACTGAATGTTCATGAGACCGACCACACCAAGCTCTCGCCCTATTTTTGCGGTGTATTCCTTAATCGTCCTGGAGTAAGTGTTTGGACGATGGGGAAACCACGAGATTACACGAGATTATACGCCACACCACCACAACTTGGGATTTTCAATAATGAAAAAACGGAGTATCCACTTCAAAAAGTATGGTAAAACCCAATCTTCAGTCTTTCTAAAATATCTACATAAAAACCTAAATCTGTGTTCATCAGTGTTAATCTGTGGTTAAAAGCCATATCAGCCACAGATTAACACGGATTGCACTGATTTGAAGCAACATCTACGTAAATTTATGAAATCGTCACCTACGATAATTATCATGAATCTCCAATTTTATAGATGGTACCCCGGTTACCACTTAATTTGAAGCGGATACAAAACGGATATAGTTTAGTATGCTTGTACACCGGACGATACCGGTTCCAAAATCTATAAGTTCACAACACGAGATGATTATTCCATGAAAACAAGGCGACTGATTCTAATTCCTGCACTTCTCCTCCTCATCCTCATAGCGTGCGTCTCCTGCGTATCGGCTGATCCCGTATCCGTCTCCCTTCCTGCCGTGTACATGACACCGGATGGTGGCGAGGTCGGAGTGCTCACAAACCTGACGGTCTGGGTGACGGACGGTACAGGTCACGTATTTGTCGATACCGCGCCGTTCACACAGGTCGATATGCAGGGCTCTGCCAGACTGGCGTCAATTATAGCGTGCGACATCACAGGCATCGATCCTGATAGTTGCGATTTCTTCTATGTGATGCATACCGAGTCACCTGTTATCGGGGGACCGTCCGCGGGCGCGGCGACAACTGTTGCGACGGTTGCAGCGCTCATGAACTGGACAGTTGATTCCGGAGTCGTCATGACTGGCATGATCAATCCGGATGAATCAATCGGCGCAGTCGGGGGAATACCCGCAAAACTGAACGCGTCCGTGAATAATGGTGCGCACACTTTCCTCATACCGTCCGGACAGGGGAATGTGACGGTTGTTGAGCGGTTCATCGAACCAGTGGGTCCGTTTTCGAGGATCGTTGAAAAACCGATGACCATAAACGTGACCAGTCTCGGAGAGGCGCAGGGTGTTCAGGTCGTGGAGATCGAAGACATCAGAGATGCCATCTACAGGTACACGGGTCACGAAATCCCGAGGGTACTTTTGACCGGGGAGGTGCAGACAAAGGAGTACATCGATGCGATGCAGCCCCTTGCTGCCGCATTGCTGGAGGAGTCAAGGGCGCAGTACAACGAGACCGTGGCAATCGCTGACCCGCACCCGCAGTTCAAGAAAGCGTTTGCCAGCCAGAATCAGGCGATAGAGGATGCACAGCACGATTATAACACCGGAAACTACTACGCATCCATGAGCAGGAGTTTCAACACGATGGTCAATCTGCGACGCATCGGCTGGCTCTCCGGATATCTCGCAGCAGACAACAGGCATGACCAGCAGGAATACATCTCCAACCTTGCCAGATCCGTCGAAGATGAGATCGCTGATGCAGAGGTAGATCTGGAGGATGCGAAGTCGAAGAACGCAATTCTGGAGGGCGTGGGTGCAGCAGAGTCGAGGTTGACTATAGCTAGAGAGAAACTGAAGGAAGCAGAGCAGAAAGAGAACGCAGACGAGGCAATCGACCTCCTTGCGTTCGCGATGGAACGTGCCCGGTCTGCCAGATGGTGGGCGACGCTCTCGTGCATCGGTTCGGACGCAACGATTCCAGATGATCTGCTTCATGGCCGCGCAGCCAGATACTACAGCCAATCGGTCTCGATTCTTGCGTATGCCGACGAACTGGTCAGTGAGACTGATGGGTGCAAGATGCTGATCCGGGACGCAGCGGACGATCTGTCCCGTGCACGAAGCGAGTTGCAGACCGGATACTATGCCGGTGCGATCTATGACTCGCTACATGCGATGGTGCAGGCGGGAACCGCAATCGAGCTCATAGGAATCACCGATCCGGACGAAAAGGTGAACAAGAGCAAAAGGGATGCGATGTCAGCCATCATATCCGCAAGAGAGCGCGGGGCAGAGCCGATTCTCGCTGTGAGTGCATACGAGCATGCAAACATACTCGCGCAATCAGAGATCGACAGGATCGTGGGTTACGGGTATGCAAAGATGGTTGCAAGGACTGCACGATCCACATATTCTGAAAATCGGACGACGGTTCAGGGGGCGAACATCTCAGGATCAATCGAGAAGATCATGCAGACGAGGCGGGGAACGGCGAATGATACCGACCAGCCCGAAGAGATGCCGGATATGAGTGGATATAGTGGATGCGGCGCGCTTGCCGTGGTTGCTCTGGTCTATCTGGTCAGACGGAGATTGACCTGATAACCTGCTGCTGCTCGGGCAACATTTAATAACAACCGCACCACAAATTGGTACTTCCAACCGCCGGGATGTGACTGTGAAACGACAGTTGAACCGGAAAAATGGTGAAATTGAATGTCAAAATCATTTTACAGCTATGTAAGAGACGCATGGAAGAATCCGGACCAGACGTACGTGCATGAACTCAGATGGCAGCGTATGCAGGAATGGAGAAAAGACCCAACCGTGGTACGGATCGAGAGACCGACACGGATCGATCGCGCACGGTCACTCGGCTACAGGGCAAAGCAGGGGATCGTGATGGTGCGTGTGAAGGTGCGACGTGGCGGCAGACGTAAATCGAGGTACATACGTGGACGGAGGACCAAACGGATGGGTATGCACAAGATAACGCCCGCGAAGAGTATACAATTGATCGCAGAGGAGCGTTCCGGCAAGAAATACCCCAACATGGAAGTGTTGAACTCGTACTGGGTCGGAGAGGATGGAAAACACAAATGGTATGAGATCATACTGGTCGATCCGCATCATCCCGCAATCAAGAGTGATTCACGTCTTTCCTGGATCTGCAATGTCGAGGGCAGGGCGGAGCGTGGCTTGACCAGCGCCGGACGGAAGGCGCGTGGCTTGCGCAGTCGTGGCGAGGGCACCGAAAAGATGAGACCAAGTACCGGTGCACATCGAGGAAAGCGATCTTGAGCCCACAAATCCTGCAATATTTATTATAGGATCGAGCAGCACTAGTAATCCGGTTAGACCAATGGAGAACATCACTACTACAATCAAGGGCGTGTACATGGTTGGCAGTCCGAAGCAGGTCTCGCCAGTGGTGCTTCTCGCCGACGACAACGGTCACATCATGCCGATTTTTGTTGGTCATGCAGAGGCGATGTCGATACACATTGCGCTGAACAAGGAGATGGCACCGCGCCCAATGACGCATGATCTCATGGTTTCGCTGCTAAAGGAACTGGGTGGGACTGTTGCGCACGTACTGATCGACGATCTGGACGAGGGCACGTTCTATGCACGGCTGGTCGTCGATACGCAGGACTTGCAGAAGGAGCTTGATGCCAGACCAAGTGACTGCATAGCGATTGCAGTGCGGACCGGTTCACCGATTCAGGTGCGAAAAGCGCTTTTTGACCAGACCGCAATCGATTCCAGCGAGCTTGAGGGCATAAGCAGCCTCGATGAATTTATCACGAAAGATACATAATGCAGTCTGATACTACACGGTTCGCACGAGAGCATGTCAAAAGCTGTACCCCGTGCATGCATGGCGGCAGGGTGGCAGAACGCTCCGGCAAACCTGTTCTTGATTTCAGTGTCAATCTGAATCCGTTGGGACCCCCTGATATTCCTGTTGCAATCCGCGGGATTGCACGTTATCCTGACAACAGCTACTCCGAACTGAGAAACGCAATCGCTGACTTTGTGGAGCGGTACCTGAGCGGAAGGGGGGAAGGCAGAGGAGGTGAAAGAGGGCTTGGAGGTGGTGAAGAGCAGGGGCAGCGGATCACCGCAGATAACATCATACCTGCAAACGGATCATCAGAACTCATCAGACTGTTTGCCGAGACGATGATCGAACGTGGTGATTCCGTGATCATTCCGGCTCCGACGTTCGATGAATACGAGTTTCAGTGCCGGCTGTTCGGAGCAGACGTTACGTACTGCGATTATTTTGATATTCTTGAACTATCAACAGAGGATATCTCAAATGCAACTGCCGTATTTCTCTGCAACCCGAACAATCCGACAGGAGATATGATCGCGCGGAAGGATGTGCAACGTCTTGCGGAGCGGTGCTCTGATTGCGAAACGTTTCTAATAGTGGATGAAGCGTTCATAGAACTCTCGGATCCAACTCAGTCCATTGCTCACGCTGTCCGCAACTCCGGTTTTGTATTTGTGCTCAGATCGCTCACAAAGGTCTTTGCAATTCCCGGGCTCCGTCTCGGCTTTGGTATCGCATCCGAGAAGCTCGCTGAACTGCTCAATCGTGCACGACTGGTCTGGAATGTCGGCGTGCCCATTGAAACGATCGGGATTGATATGATGCGAGAATGCAGGGAGAGTGATTATCTTGAGCGATCGGTCACACTGATACGGGAGGAGCGGGAGTATCTCGAAAGAGAATTGGTTGATCGTGGACTCTCTCCGCACGAGAGCAGCGTCAATTTTATTCTTGTGGATATCAGTTATGCAGGCATGGATTCACGCACGATGGTTGCGGGGCTGCTCGATCGCGGGATTCTGGTCAGGGACTGTTCGATGTTTCAGAATCTAGATTACCACCATATCCGAATAGCTGTCCGGAATAGGGCTGAGAATCGGCGTCTGATGCGGGCGCTCGATTCGGTGATCGGATAGAAAGGGCTCTTCGCTATTTTGCAATGGTGACCGGGATACTTGCGCATTCCACAGTCGGTGTTTATCCGCGGTTCTTTATATTTTTGTACGTGTTTAGCTAACCACAAGATTACGTGGGTTCCCACAAGAAAGTATGAGGGGTCAGGCTATAAACTGCAAACATATTATAAATATCTTGTACGTACTACCGTCTTCTTGTGTCAATCTTGTGAAATCTCGTGGGTTTTTGCCTCAGTTAAACACATACCTATTTTTCAACTGTCCGGAATAAATTAAACAGCCCTGGATGAGCAAAACTCCACAATCTTTATACCCGGATAGACAAATGACATACCGCGCATGGTGCTCTGGTAGCAGTCCCTATAGTCCCAAGAGAGTGATATAAAGATCGCTTATCGCACTTCCGGACGTCAGCATGGCTTGGTATGCCGCGATATACGTCTCGCGTAGGCGCACATTAGAGCGCAAAATCGTGCAAAAAGAGAGCAAAATGCCACTACATTGGATATGTATACAGGAAGGCAAACACAATGAAGATGAGATCGAATATCTGGAAATTCTGTATGGTTTTTGGAGTTGTGGCGATTGTTCTGCTGCAATGTGCAAGTTTGGTATCGGCACTGCCCGATAATTCGGAAAAATCGAAAATCGAGTCAGCTATTGATATAGAGATTGCCGAGAGACCGAATGACACAATAGGAGTTATAATAGAGCTGGAAGAGCAAGGCAAGGAACCATTGGCGAAGTTCGATGTGGGGAAGGCAAAGTCAGCAGTAGTCAAATCCCAGAAGTCACTTTCAAAATCGCTGGATGGGATGCAGGCAGAGGAGGTGGCACATCACTGGATCATAAACGCAGTATCCGCAAAGGTTTCTGCGTGGAAGATAAACGAGATTGCCGCGCGCGAGGACGTAAAGAAGGTATGGCTGGATAAGAAGATCAGACTTATCGAACCAGTGAATAGTAATTCCGCCGCATCCGACTGCACCGACCGACTGTACCTCGGACATAGTCGTATACCCCCATACGATGGTTACCTGTCAGAAGAGCCCGGGACTGCGTATGGCGATTACATAGATAGGGAACTATGTGACAACAGCGAGAGTTTCGATTGGGGTGATTACTATCTTGATGGAGACATTACCGGAACCGATTACAGCTACGGGATATACTTTGCGAGCAACTCCTCAACAACCTTTAAAATAGAGATCATAATCAACGGAACCACTGTCGCAACCTTCCCTGATCTGACCATCATAGGGGAAGAGTTTGACTATATGCCGTTTTCAGCGGAGATTACAGGCATAGATCCATCCACATCCATGGGGGATGAGGTGATTCTCAGGATTACGAAGATCTCCGGTGATACTGGCCGGATAATATCTGGCACGGATTACACCTCCAACATCACAATCCCGTGCATCGGTGACTATGGCGACACCAGCGTAAATGCGCCCGCGATGTGGGATCTGGGCTACCAGGGGGGTGGTGTTACGATCGCAATCATCGATAGCGGCATCGATTCCACCCATCCGGATCTGGCTGGGAAGATCGTCTCCGAATCTGATTTTACAGACGATGGCACAACAGATGACCTGTGCGGGCACGGGACGCATTGTGCAGGAATTGCTACGGGCAGACGTAATGTGGCAACGGGCATTGCCGGAGTTGCGCCGGAAGCATCGCTGATAAATGCCAAAGTCTTGAATGAAACCGGTTTTGGGGACACGTCGTGGATTATGAAAGGAATTGAGTACGCAATAGAGCAGAACGCAGATATATTGAGCATAAGCCTTGGAGATTGGCAGGAAGATGGTACCGGAAGCGAGCCCATGTCAATTGCGGTAACAAACTCCGTTGATGCAGGGTACGTTGTTGTGGCAGCCGCTGGAAACGATGGACCCGGCGAAGCCACAATCAGAAGTCCGGCTGTTTCCCATGGCGCAATAGCGGTTGCGGCGTCGGATAGCGAGGGTGCGATTGTTGATTTCAGTTCAAGGGGTCCTGCGGGCGATGGACGGATCGCAATCGATCTTGCGGCACCAGGGGATGAGATAATTGCGCCGAACGCATTCTGGGAGGATTGCGAGGATTATATTGTCTTCAGCGGAACATCGATGTCCGGTCCACACGTTGCAGGGGCAGCCGCGTTGTTGTTGCAGGCAATTCCGGGATTGACACCACCAGAACTGAAAAGAGCACTAAAGAACGGCGCAGACCCAATCATAAGCAGCAGTGGCGATGGCAGTGGCGCCAGAGTGGTGTACTGCGCCTTTGACATGGATGACATCGACGACAACGCCACACAGCGGCAGTTGATAGAGAACTCAGAGAACTGGCTCAGGGTGGCGAAAAACCCGACAGAATCCGTTCTGATAATCGATGATGAGAATTATTTTGGTTCCAGTGACGATTTTAGCGTGGAGGTCTTTGAGTCGGTCTTTGAGGAGATCGGATACGATGTAACGATCGAGGAGTCTGATGAGACTCTGTATTCGGAATGGGGCGATTATGACATCGTTGTCTGGAGTTGCGGGGAGGATCCAACTCCAATAAGAGATCCCGTGTATAAGCAGATGCTTCTCGATTATGTGGACTGTGGCGGGCATCTGCTACTCGAGAGCGGGTACATCGCATCATGGGTCAGCCGGCACGGGGACCGGATCGTGGACCGCGAACTCCGTTTGAATGTGCTCCACGCAATAAAAGGGTGGGTATACTGCGACGTTGGTGATCTGCGACTGAAGACCCGACACCCAATAACAACCACACCGAACATTCTTCCGGAGACTATAAACTTCACTCCAACCGAGCCCGGCGACAACTCCGGGGATGCGGACGCTGCCAGGATTCTGCCGGACGCCGTGGGCGTTTGCAACTGGTCACGTGTTGCCTACGAAGGCATTCCGAACGAGAACCTGACACGCACGGCATACGGGCTGATAGTGTACGAAGGAGATGTGGGTGGTGAAGGTGGTGAAAGTGGTGAAGGTGGATATGATGCCGATGTCCGGGAGCAGGGTTCCGGAAGGCTGGATGTGAAGGATTCCTACGATGCGCTGACAGACGGCATCGTCGTCGATTCCGAGTGGTTTGTCGGACGAGTGCAGCCCGGAATCTACATGAAGACGTTTACGGTGACAAATAACAATCATATCGCAAAAACTGTGGATATAACCGGATCAGCGGGTGATGCCGGTGACTGGATGACCTTGCCCGCGAGTCTGACGGTTCCGGCAGGAGGGGGCGCAAACTTCAATGCGGTGATGGATGTTCCCGGTGGAACAGTTGGCGCATACAAAGGCAGCATTAGGGTAACTGACGGAGTAGAGGAGATTCTAATCCCTGTTTCTCTGAACGTGATATGGGATTACACCAAAACCCCACATATTACAGGGGTTCTCGATGAGGATTGGCAGTATGCTACTCCGTCGATATATTGGGGCGGTGGAGACTGGGTTTATTACACATTCAATCTCCCTGCCGTTTCCGTACTAGATCTCAGTCTGGACTGGACAGAGACATGGAATGACCTGGATCTGATTCTGTTTGATCCGAATAACCTGTCCATAACCGGTCCAGGGTGTGATGATCCCAGAACGAAGCCCGAAACGATCGTTGTTTATGATCCGCTGGCTGGTAACTGGACGGTTGCCATAAATGCCTACTGGCTTGAGGTCACTCCGGAAACATTCACACTGACGCTTGAAATACCGCCCCTTCGCGGCGATGTGAACCGCGACGGCACGGTTACGCCGGAAGATTCTGCAATTGCGCTCGATATGGCGGTCAGTTGTAGATGGGATGACGTTGCTGATGTTAGCGGTGACGGGCAGGTCACCTCACTTGACGCACTCCTGATCATGCAGATTGCAGCAGGGGATACGGATCCGAGTTAGTCCATGTCCGGCATTCGCAGGACATGCGCGGCTTGAAGACGCGTTTTCCCCCTTGATTCCCTAATCCTACTTTGTCACATTACAGACAAATCAACAGCGGGCGGTGGCATGACCTCAAACCGTTTGGAAAACAAAACCAACGTCAAGCGCCTGAATGGGTGGTTAATCTGACAAAGTAGAACTAAGTCGTCACCGAAAAATAACATATTGAAATTTCCTGGTTCTGACGTTTTCTGTGGTCGCTAACGGTGGTTCCCTCGCGTATGCAAAAACGCGGGCGCATCTCTCTCAACTTTGCGTCTCTCTCGACTTTGCGACCTTGCGTTATATCAGAGGAACGCGAAGACGCGATGACGCAAGGGCGCAAAGATTGGAAACCACAGAATCCATCAGAATCAGAAAAATGCTATTTTATTTTTCTGCAAGCCCTAAGCGTTACCTTCATTATCCGACAAGGCGATTTCAGACAGATCGTTTAGGGAGTCATAATGAAAATAGCAATCACAGGCAAAGGCGGTGTCGGGAAAACGACTCTTGCGGGCACACTCGCCCGGTTATTTGCAGAGGATGGGTTTGCAGTCCTCGCAATCGACGCAGATCCGGATATGAACCTTGCGTCCGCAATCGGCATCGAACACCCACCCGCTCCGCTCGCCGAGCAGAAGAAGTTGATCGAGGAGCGGGCTGGCACCGGAATGGGTGGCGTATTCAAGCTGAACCCGAAGGTGGACGACATCGTTGAGCGGTTCGGCGTAACCGAGCGCGGGGTTTCCATGCTCACGATGGGAACCGTTGACACAGGCGGATCCGGGTGCATGTGCCCTGCATCATCGCTTCTGCGTGCGTTGCTGCGTCACGTGCTGCTCCGGGAGGAGAGCGTCGTGATTATTGACATGGAGGCTGGAATCGAACATCTCGGGCGCGGAACCGCTCGCGGGGTCGATCTGATGATCGTTGTGGTCGAGCCCGGCGCGAGATCAATTGAGACCGCGGCGCGGATACGGAAGCTGAGTAGAGAGATCGGGATAAAGCGGCTGGTAGCCGTCGTAAACAGGGCAGACGAACGCAGCTTGGGCATAATTAGTGGACGTCTGGACGAACTAGGAATTGCTGTCATCGGCACAATCCCGTACGATGCAGGTCTGGTGCAGGCGGATATTAATGGGAAGGCGCCGTTTGACGCGGGTTGTGACGCTGTTTCTGCGATCGGGCGAGTGAAGGATGCGATTGCGTGCGGCGCGTGATTCCTTTGCGACCTTGCGTTAGATTGGAGAAGAGAACGTTGCAAGGAATAAAAGACTACCAGTTTTGATAGACGTCCCCGCGGGCTTGATTCCATCACTGATAATACCATTAGCCAGAAAAAAGGAACGACGAGTAATTTCCTTTCCCGTTCGTCTTCCACGCCATATTTTTTCGCCAACTCTTTGATCCGATCTTCGGATAAGATTGTAGAGAATGTATCAAACGCTTCTTGTACATCCATTTTTTCGTCTCCTATTCTATGTAATAATAGTCATCATCTATTAATAAATAGAAGACATTATGATATATTAGTTTTATCCCTTCGAAAAACTATATGCTATATTAAGTTTGAGGAAATGCAAGGCACCCATACAAAACAAGAGGAGAGCCCATACCAGTCTCATTCCGATCCAAGCAGCCCCCCGATCACCTCAAGCACCACAACCAGAGGCATCCCGGTCTCATCCG
>JGI12150J12686_100078_pt1 | contig 37164 bp, 32 predicted proteins | sample ANMFosRound1_FD_12686 | JGI IMG/M metagenome (IMG submission 12686)
GAGTCATGGTGCTCCCGTGACCGAGAAAAAAGAGATAATCGGTGTTGTGACGCTGGCAGCCATCACAAGATCATTAATATCCGGATTGACCAATCAGAAGGTGCGGGATGTCATGTCAAGAGACCCCATAACAATCGACGGTGATACCCCTATATCGAGCGCTGTTAAGCTCTTTGATCAGTATCGTGTCAACACCCTCGTCGTGCTTGCCAGTGGAAAGCCGTATGGCGTTGTATTCAAAGCGGATGTCCTCCGCGGATCAGACCGCTTCGGAGAATCGATCATTGCCCCGTCATTTATGAGCGCATGAGTCAGGAGTCATCGCGCTGCATAGACAGCCTCTTTATCCACAGCCACAATCATTGCACCGCCAAGTTCCGAGCGTACGATACGCTGTACCCTGCCGATGCCCTCGGCAACCAGCTGGATACGTGCCAGCATCGTTTCTCGTTCTTCATAAAAGAGGTCATTGCTCTGAACGATCTTGTGCATGCTGATGTCGCGGCGCTGCACTCGCGAAATGATTCCGGTCGTGCCCGCGGAAACATCGTTGCGGCTGGTCTGCGATAAGAATATCGGGTCACCAATGTCGACGTTGAGTATGGCAAAAAAATTCTGCGGACTTCTGATCTCAATTGTCAGGAGCACGCGATTTTCCAGGTCACGCATCACATGATTTGAGATTCCAGTCAGTGCAATACAGTCCATCACGATCACCCATACATCGGAACATACTTTGGCATATCTTCTTCATCGATCGTTTCTTTCACGGCTTCCGCAAGCCTCTGCATCTCAAGCTCGATCTGCTCTGCCTGCTTGACCAGCTTTTCGGTATCGATTGAGAGGTCGTACAGATTGTTCAGAACGCTGATCACAGCAGCGGCAGCGAGCGGGTCCGGATTCTGACCATGGGTGCTCCCGAGCAGACCGATTGCGGGAATATTACGTACAAAGCATTCCGTCATGATGCTGCCAGCAATCCCTGAGATCGTCCCCATCTGAAATATCTCCACCTCGTTTCTGATGTTTTTGAGTCCTTCTTCCGTTGTTGCTGCGCCGAAGACGATGTGCTCCGCACCTATGATCGGCATGCCGGCTATTGAGACGATTTCACGGGCATTAACGGACTTTGCCCAGTCAACAAGTGCCGTGCTAACGGTGTAGGCGATGCTAGGGGGGATTGGGATGTCAGAGACGACCACGATCAGTTCGTTCTTCGGACTCTCGTATATCCGGATGGGCATTGTGACCTGCCCCTCCATGAGCACCGCAACTGGCGGAAAGTGCCTTGAATTGACAGCACCCAGGTACTGCATATCCAGTTCATCGATCACCTGCTGACCTGCGATATTTCCCACGAGCCCAACACCAGGAAATCCCTCGACGATCACGGGATTGCTTGATTCGGGCTTTCTCGCAATCACATATACCTCTGAATCCTGCGCCATTTGTGCACTAACTATGGTCTATTGATAGATAAATACTTCGTAACTACCCGGGTACCTAAAACAGTATCATGCGACCTCGCTACACCGGCACTGCTTGACCCGGAACACAACATGAGTCATACGGGAATTTTTCTTGCCAGGTACGTGTTTAGCTAACCACAAGATTGCACAGTCTGCGAAGCCATCTCCACAAGATTTCTGTGTTAATCTCGTGAAATCTCGTGGCTGAGTAGTTACAATACTTCTTGAGATCGGTGCTTTTAATCGAAACTTTTAAGTATGTCGTAATAGTTACTCATAATACTACTGAATAATCAACTACTTGCTGCTACGATGTGGAAAGTGATTGCTAATGAATGCGAAAAGTACTATCAGGTCGTATTGGGATTGGAGGAGCCAGACTTATGGCAACACGGTGTATAAATCACAGGGTGATGCAAAACAGATCTGGAAGACCGCACTGAACGATGCGATCAGAGCAGATAAGACCGATAAAACCGATAAGAAGCTCAATGTCCTGGATGTCGGAACAGGTACCGGATTTTTAGCCCTGATTTTTGCGGAAATGGGGCATAAGGTGGCAGGAGTGGATATATCCAAGCACATGCTGGAAAAGTCACGGGACAACGCCGATAAAATGAGATTGGATGTTGATTTTATGCATGGCGATGCTGAAAACTTGCCCTTTGAAGACGAAACATTCGATATCGTGATAAACAGGCACCTCCTCTGGACGATACCAAATCCTGGAGTTGCAATTGGTGAGTGGAGTCGCGTTGTTACGTCGGGCGGTAAACTCATGTTAATCGATGGGATGTGGCACGACTCTGCAATAAGCATGCGTTTACGAAGATTTCTCGGCAGAATGATCGTTTTCATGACTGAAAAGCGCAGTTCACGTATGTTTACGAGTTATTATGCCCGGGTGAAGGATCAATTACCATTTTTTAGTGGAAGCAACCCGGAGGCTGTGGTAGATATGTTTAACGAAGTCGGACTGAAGAATGTATCCGTAGATAACCTTGAAAAGATACGGGCATACGAGAATGCGAATGCGTGTCTGTCATATAAAATCGCGAACAACCCGTCTCTTTTTATGGCGCTCGGGGAAAAATAACTGTTTGTTGAGTATGGCTCGATAGCTACAACTCTTGGTGAGGTAATAGCTCTGGGGCACTGTCTGACTTGACTTTCAAAGAAACGCGAATTAGCCCTTAATCCTCCTTGAAAACCGCTAGCTGTCGGACGGTAGTCGTCCAGCAAGTTGTATGACCTAACTTTTAATATCAGCGTAATGCTACACTACACATCGATTGAATCAGATAACTATTTATATGGGTATGATCAACTTGACTTTGTCACATTACAAACATTTCCCCCACCTCAACCCCATTTCATCCCCCACACTACACTCTTTTGAGTGCATATCACGCCCATAACCAACCGTTGACGGAAGATTTTCTGTATCCGAACATCGCAATTCCCCATTCACCGGAACTTACACAGAAAGCTACCGCTGAAACAGACGCTTCCGACGCTTACGAGATTACACTTGCGCTTTGCATTGCCAGCAGGCAATTGCCCGGTTAATCATTTCTACGATGATGCGACATTCTTGCGGAATATCGCGCCCTATGCTTTTCTTCGATGATTTCCAGGATTTCCCTTTCCGTAATCTCCTTTTTTGGAAGCATTACCTCAAGGATCTCTTTCACATCCTGAACTGTCAGCAATTCTGCCTTTTTACCAAGATCCATGACCATCATCAATAGAGTGAGCATTGCAAGCAGAGATAGCGCCATATGGTGGTGCCATCCGTCCCAACCACGGACCTGGTAATCTGCAAGACCTGCAATCCCCTTTCCATCCTCGAATGCACGCTCTATCCAGTATCTGCTACATGACATCTGGGCAAATCGTTCCACACCCGTATCAGGTGGAGCATTGGAGAACTGGTACTTTACAGACTCGTCTCCATCATCTATTCGAATGATAAGCCATATCTCATCCCCTGGAAGCCCATCAACCACTGGATACACACGAATGCAGACGATATTTGACCATAGCTCCTTCCGTTCGGTGTCTCTAACGAAGACATGGTTCCATTGCTCCGCATCCAGTTGATCTTTAAGATTCCTCACCTCGATTGGATCCGGTTCACCTTCAAGCACCTTCTCTTTCGTTGGAATGCGTCCGCGATCTCCTTTTCTCTCTGGAATTCCTGTTTCTGGCTTATTCAACCAGACACGAGTGTCAACTGGTATATCTGCAATATAAACAATCCCTTTAGCGTCGATTTCATTCCGAAGCCATGGTTGCTCTCCATAGAAACAATCCATCCCGACCCATCCGAATGGAACGCCGTTGTCCCTCGCGTGGAGGATCATCTCCAATGCAAGCTCGGCTTTCGTCTTGAACACGACATCTTCAGGAACACCGCACTTTTCAAGACGTTCCTGATCTTCTATCCACTTTTTTGGGAGATATATCGCCTCATCGATCAGGGTTCGGTAAGCTCCGTTCGCATATCCGAGAAAGACACCAACCTGACAGTTCTCAACCTTTCCGAGACGACCGCAATATTGGCTCGCTACGCCGACTGACTCGGTTCCCTTCTTCACAAATCCTGATTCATCTACATGAATGGAACCATTGACCGGATCCCCGATTAATTCAGTCACATCTCTCTGAATCTGATCGATTACCGGTCTTTCATCCCATGGAGACTCGGAGATTGCATTCTGAAGCGACTGGTTGTTGCAGTCCGGAACGACTTTGGCGTACTCTGTCATGTTGCCGCGCCCTCGCTTGAGAAATTTTCCCTGAATGTACCGAAACGACTGGGTAGCGGCGCTACGGGTTTTGTTGCGAAAGTATGAGGCATATTTGTCATGGACATGCCTTAATTTATCGAATATCCTGAACAGATCTCTGGTGCGTAAGTTAAAGTTTATTCCATCCATAGTTCCCTCGTTTATTGGTGGATGGACTTTATGTGGAAGATGGTATCAATATATCTAACTACTGTACATATGATAGATGAGTGTGGATTACGATGGGTTCAGGTCAAATCTGACAAAGTCAAGTCAAATACACCAATGTAATTACATAGCCTACCGATGTCGATTTAGTAAACTAAACACATGCGGGAAATTTAGGTCAAATTGGGGAAGTTGGTGGCAAGGAGGTTTATGTTTTGATAGGTCATACATTAATTGGGTTGACCGATGGTGTTTTTCACTACATCTTTGAAAGTCAAGTCTGAATATCAAGTGATTTATCACCGCGGAGGAACGCAAGAGTTTCGAGACCGTTTTCAACCATCTGCGTGACTCTGTGCACTCTGCGGTAAAATCTAAGGTCATGGCGATTTCACTGGAAGCATGTGGTTATACTCACCGCCGGCATAAACTGCGATTTTTGTAATTGCCAATTTGACCATGTATGCACAAGACCGGGGCATATACAACGGGATAGCCGATCAAGAGGTATCCGCTCCAAATCAGAGGGTAACTCGAAGAAGTGGAAGTATACTGAATCCTCAATGATGGTGTTAGTATTGTCATCTGGTAAGCAATGAATCGCTATATCCATGGTTTTATCACATTACCCCATTCGACAGAATACTATATATAATAGGAGAGTAAAGGTCGTCTCATGAATTTATCAGGGATCACGCAAGCATTGGAAACGATAAATGTCCGCCCGGATAAAATTCATGATGCACAACTGTCCGAAGCTTTTCGCCTCCTTCTTCAGCTTATTGAAGATTTAAGTGAAAACAACGAAAAATTAAAAGCAGAAAATCAGAAGTTGCGAGATGAAATCAGCCTGATGAAAGGAGAGCAGCCAAAACCAGACATTAAACCCTCCGGGAAGAAGCCAAACGTTGACATCTCTTCAGAAGAAGAAAGAAAACCCAAAAACACCCCGAAAAATAAGAAACCGAAAACGAAAAAAGACAAGATAAAGATAGACCGTGTTGTTGTGTGTGAGGTGGATAAAGGCATTCTGCCGGATGATGCGAAGTTCAAGGGGTACAAAGACGTGGTCGTTCAGGAAATCAAAATCATTACAGACAATGTCAAGTATAGAAAGGAGATTTATTACTCGCCATCTCAAAACAAGACCTACATAGGGAAAACACCATCTGAAATCGAGGGAGAGTTTGGCCCTGGTTCAAAATCTATGATTCTCACGCTTAAACATGTTGCCAATGTGTCAGAATCAAAGATACACGAGTTCTTGGGCAATTTCGATATCCATATTGCTCCATCTACGATTTCTCGCATTCTTGCGAAGAAGAAGGGACTATTTCATCTGGAGAAAGCCGATATTTTTAGGGCATTGCTGCTGGTCACCGGTTACCAGCAGATGGATGATACCAGTTCCAATGTACATTCGCAGAACCACTATGCCCAGATCGTTTGCAACCCCTATTACACCGCTTATTTCACAACTCCGCGAAAGGATCGCCTGACCGTTCTTGATGTACTGCGGGGTGACCCGGATGGTGAATCAAGGAGTTATTGCTTTAACATGACTTTCGGGTATTTGGATTTTGCTGCCAACCTAACTGAGACAAAACATCTACATACTAAATCTTATGGAGTGTCCATCAGGATCGCTGATATTCATTGTGTTCAATATGCGAAGACCTTTGTTAAGTTTATCTATTAACTCAGTAGTTCCGAAACCCCCTACTTCCGAACGAGAAAAACCTATGAAAGACAGTTTCACATAACTCCAAATAGTTTTTGATCTTCAATCTGATAATATCTTGATAAAGTTTAGCCCATTCTTGATTATCTCTCTAAAAGAACCATTCTTATATCGTATTTACATGGCAATCTCTATTCGGAACTACACCCGTTCGGAAGTACTGTAACTCCGGCTCTTTTGGATTCAGCTCCAGTTCAATTCTTTTCTCATCATTGGTACAGTAGTTCCGAAACCCCCTACTTCCGAACGAGAAAAACCTATGAAAGACAGTTCCACATAATTCCAAATGGTTTTTGTTCTCCAATCTGATGATATCTTGATATGATTTAGTATATTCTCGCTTAGTTCTATAAGAAAACCGTTCATGTACCGCATTTGCATGGCAATTTCCATTCGGAACTACACCCTTTCGGAAGTACTGTGGTAGGGTGATGAAAATCACCCATATTCCGACAATTTTTGCCCCATTCAACAGTACTATTTTTGTTCCGCCTTCGCCAACCCATTTATAAATGTTTATGCTCTCGATAAATAATTGCTCTTTGTAAAGTTTTATTATATACCCCACCAACATGGATGGTGAAAACTGATAAGCAGCAAAAAGGAGGATACGATGAGCGAAATGCAACAGGGAAAGGAATATAAAAGCCCGCCGAGAAAACTGATTAAATTCTTCGAGAAAAGCCGTGATCAATGGAAATTAAAGTGCCTTGAAGCCAAAAGATTGATTAAACAACTCAAGAACAGAATCCGTTTTTTAGAAAAGAGCAAAGAAGAATGGAAGCGCAGAACAAAGGAACTTGAGGCAGAACTTGCTCAGATGAAAGCAAAAGAACGCAAAAGAGAGACATCCGTACACCGCGAGGAGTCCTGTGGACGTAAAAATCCACTCCCGCATTCGGAGCAAGAAGAATCGGAGAAACTAAAAAAGAACGAGGGGTGCACGGTAATCAGCAGAGAACTTAACGACGAGTATGAAAGCGATCAAGATCAGAATGAACCCCATGATGAATTAATAAGCCAGGAATCTCCGGAAACAGGCGTTATTTCAGTTCAAGAGGGCGCGCTTTCCCTAATAATTCCTGACGTGTTCAATATGTTCCCTCAGTATCACCAGTATTCCATTGGTCATATCATGTTATTTATATCGTTAGTGTTAGCGGGGGCGGCAGGTCTTCGGTGTACAAGCCGCGTCATCGATGCAGTCATGACATCCCTGCAACTTCCACTGTCTGCTCCCTCGTGGTTTTCCGGTCGCTTATGGCTGCAACGGTTGGGATATTACAAGCTCACGAGACCGAAAGAACATGCGGATGATTGGGTGTGGATTGTCGATCATACCGTTCAGGTCGGCGATGAGAAGTGTTTTGTGATTCTCGGCGTTCGTCTTTGCGATTTACCCACATATAACAACAGTGTCAGCCATAGCGACGTCGAGCCTATTTTGTTAGCCCCTGTGAAACAATCGAATGGGGATGTCGTTTTCCAGCAGCTCGAGGACACAATTTCGAAAACCGGGATACCGAGAGAGATAGTAGGTGATCATGGATCTGATCTAAAATCCGGGGTTGAAAAGTTCTGCGAAAAGCATCAAGAAACCTGTTATATATACGATATCAAACACAAGACCGCATCTGTCTTGAAACACGTTTTGGGGAACGATGAAGTGTGGCAAGAGTTCACTCAACTGGCAGCGCAAACGAAGAGAAAGGTTCAGCAGACTCAATTGGCCGCGTTAGCTCCCCCGAACCAGAGAACAAAGGCACGGTACATGAATGTGGACATCCTGATTCAATGGGGGATAAAAATAGATATTTTTCTCGAAAAGCAGAAAAAGGGGGTAAATCAGGAGTTTGACCAAAAACAAGTCGAGGAGAAGTTTGGGTGGGTAACAGGTTTCCGCAAGAATATCAAGGAATGGGGAGAACTCCTCGATATCGTAACAACAACAGAGAACTTTGTGAGGATGCAGGGGTTGTGTGCCGATTCGTATCTTGAGCTGGAGAACCTCCTATCAGATCAGGCTCATACGGAGCAAACGATAAAAGTTCGCGAAGAGCTTCTTAATTTCGTTCGAGAAGAGTCATCGAAGGCTAAACCAGGCGAACGACTTTTGGGAAGCAGTGAAGTGATCGAATCTGTTTTTGGGAAATTAAAACGGCTGGAACGTGACCAGTCAAAGAGTGGTTTCACTGGCCTCTTGTTGAGTGTTCCGGCGATGGTTTCCCAAACGACAAAGGAAGTTGTGAAGGACGCTCTGGAGATGGTTCCGACGAAAAAAGTTCTTGATTGGTGCACGAAACATCTTGGGCAATCAGTTCAAGCTAAGCGAAGAAATGCCTTTGCGTCCAGCGATAAACCGGAACAAAAATGGGATCAATTTAGTGGGGCCGAATGAACGTCTTTTCATCAGCCCAGTACTGTGGTAATAAAAGCTTCGCCATTAAGCTGGAAAATCGATTCGAATAGCGTCTGCAATTCAAATTTTTCATGATTCATGCATCTTGTTAAAAACAGACTGCATAAATTGATAAATGACATTTTAAAGCATGTCATGATCTGATCTAGTTCCGTATCTATTCGGTACACTTTATCTTTACCTCGGATCCGCTTTTCTTCTTTCAAATACTTTTTCAATCTTTTAAGTGCATCTTTGTGCTCTTTTTCTATCTTCCTCTGCTGACGGAGGTGCTTATTGATTTTGGTTTCATAATTCTTCAATTCAACTGAGTCTACCTCACTCAAGACCCTTTGTCCCTCAACGATCTTCGATTTTTCGCGAAACGTTCTTTCCTGCCGGTATATGTCGGTAAGCTGCTCTTCTATAGCTTCTATTTCCGAGAGTGGCTTTTCAAGTTCCGCTTTGAGTTGTGTTATTCTCTTACACAGCTCACCATGCTTTTCACTCATTTTATCGTAATTCTCAATTTTCTTTCCGTAACCTGTGATCCGATGGATATTAACCCCCGATTTCGCATCTCTGAACTGTTTTTCCTGCATTGGCCAACGGTCAAAGTATCTTTTCGTGATTTCGCTCGCGTCCAATAAGTCATGTGGTATATCTGTGATCAGGACTGATTTTCTACCATTGTCCCACTTCACAATCACTGCACGGCACTCGTAGATGTAGCCCGGCTCTTTTGAATCCAATAATTCTATCTTACAGTCAACAAGGGTTGCATTTCCGTATTTATACCTTATTTCATCACGGATGTGCTTGAATTTCCTTTCTTTTGTCTGGTTATCATCAAGAATAGTAATATAATACTCATCGCTGTCTTTAAAGGATCTGAGTGTTTCTACACCATTGCCCCCTCCATCCATTATCAATATCCGTTTTACATCAACATGTGCCGATGGATCATCCAAAAGTTCCGTTAATTTGGTGAGCATGGGAAGTGCATGCTTTCCAAGGTCGGCATGCCCTTGAAAGGTCTGAAACTAGAGTGGATGCCCTTTACCATCATGAATAAATACGTTTTCGAGACAATTCATGACGCGACCAAGCATCGTCACTCGACCTTTGTAACATCTATTTGAGGACCATAATGCTTTCGTATTGCCATCGATGTAATAACACACGAAATATGTCTCATCCTCCGATTCATTTCGCCAGAAATTCATCCAGAACTTCGCTGTTGCGGCAATCAAGCGATCAGAGACCTTAAGATATTTCAATTCTTGAATATATTTATTGAGTGACGCATCTTTGTAATTATAGCCACATAGAAAGGATAAATCGTTTCCTTTTACACGATTCACCCGGCTTGATCGTCCGTTCGACGTGACCAGAGGCAGGCACAGCAGAGCCAGGTTATACCGAGAAATCGTCTTTTCTGACATCCCAAAGATATTCATGGCTGAAAAATCCTTATCCGCGATTTTATCGTCAATTGATTTGAAACGGTTCACTCTCACGGATTCTAATTGGTTGTACTCTCTGGTGAATTTTCCATGCGAACGAATGTCCGGATTATCCTTTTCGATATCTCTATTCTGCTCAAATAATGGTGATTGACGAACCGCATCCACCTGTTCAGTTATTGTTTTGGTGCATAGCTCTATAATGTTGGTGAAAAAGGATAAAGACGTGAGAATCTCACCTCCGCCAGATTTCTGGCGTTTATAGTTCTCTTCCTTAGGGGCAGGTACTCTTGTCAATGATACGGATGCCCTGAAAGTGTTCAAACCGGATAATGAAATGTGCACGTCGAACTGATTTAGAATCTTGCTCTGCAATTGGGACGATGATACACTTCTGTTTTCCTTAACTATGGCTATTACGTAATCTTTTATTCTTTCTGTCAGTTTTGTGTAATTCCCATCCTTTCTCGCATCTCGAAGCCCTTCCTCGCCACATTTCTGAAGTATCCTGCGATAGCGATAGTATTGTGCGAGTGAAAATGGGACCGAATTCTGGTTAAAATAAACACTAACAGGTTGTTTCGACTCTTCGATCTTGTGGATAGTGCTTAGAATTTCATATATTCTCTCCTCTTCTGACATTCGGTGTAGAATATGTGTTCATTCTATATAAAAGTATCTCATTTAGGATGACAAGAAATTTGCTTCAGCCTAAAGTCATGTTTAATGAAGAAGCTTTTGGCATGATGGCTGAATTCAGACTTTCTAAAAAGTTAATTGGTCGGTTACACGAGCTAACTTCTGGTAAAACACTGGATGAATCACAGATGCAGGAGTTGCTTGATATAATCTACCCTACTCATGACAAGGGCAAAAATAATCGAACAAGGATCATGGAAGCTGGTGCTATTGCAGCTTATCACCAGCAAACAGACTTCCCAGTAATTCCAGTACTTATGACTGATGATGCATCCCAGTTCAAGCTGCTTACTTATGAACAAGCGCTGTGCTGGGTTCATGACGGACGAAACTACAAGAAGTTGCGTCCGGTGGTGCCGGTGCACCGTGAAAAACTCGAAGAGTTTCTGGGTATGTACTGGGATTACTACAGGAAACTTCTGACATTCAAGGAAACTCCTAATTCAAATGAGGCTACGCGCTTGTCCGCTGAATTTAGTAGCCTGTTTTCCACAAAAACCGGGTATCCCGCTCTGGACGACCGAATCACAAAGACCCTAAATAAGAAGTCAGAGCTCCTAATAGCACTGAAATATCCTGAAGTGCCCTTGCACAACAACGAATCCGAATTGGGAGCAAGAGCACAGGTCCGCAGACGAGACGTGAGCCTGCACACCATGACAGAAGACGGAACAAAGGCTAACGATACCTTTTTGACGATTGTAGAGACTGCAAAGAAGTTAGGTGTGAGCGCGTATGCGTACATCCATGATCGTGTCAGCAAGCGTTTCTCCATGCCATCACTTGCAGAAATAATTAGAGCGAAAGGGGTTTCGGGGATGGACTATGACGCAGGTTGACGATAGTGTGGTGCGCGTGGGTGGAGGAATAAGTTGCTACGTGACTAGTGGCAGCTGGCACTCTGGTTTTGATAATTCGGTGTATGACTGAACAGTAGTTTCAACCCAGGGGATACTTTTACCATACTTTTTGGAGTGGATACATCAAGAGGTTTATTCAATCTTTGCGTCTCCGCGCCTTTGCGTTCTCGATTTAACGGTAGTGTCCCAATTTACGATAGTTTATCATAACATGCATTATGAGTGAACCTATGAATGCGTAGAGTGATCAAATCAGTGTTAATCTGTGTCTAAAAACCCTTATTAGACACGGATTTACACAGATAAACACAGATTACAGGTTGTTTGTACCGTTAAACCCTTTTTAAAACTCCGCATGACATCGAGCATATACGTATAATCACCCTCTATCGGATAATATGACACGGACTCTTTTATTTCCATTAACTATCTCGGATTGGTACACTACCGATTTAACGCGAAGACGCAGAGACGCCGATTGTATCAACCAGCGCCAATCGGGCAGGGGAACCTGCGGCACGTGAGATCTGTGGGATGAGCTGAACGGCGCCGATCATGTAATCGATGGCGGCAGATGCCACTACTGGATTGCGTCAACTGTTGTTGATCTTGCGGATATGCGGATTCTTCGTGAAGGTGCCTGGGTACGAGCAGGTCATGAAGTATCTGCCACAACATCCATCTGCACTATAGTAAATACAGGCCCCCTGATATCGATCTTCTTGTTGTTGGATGTGATCCACCGATTCGCATGGGGTGCGATCTCGATATTGATCTCTGATGGCACCTTGACGCCCTTGACCCGGATCTCGCAGCCCATGCCGCATCGTGCCGCATCCTCGATCTCACGCGCTGCCTGCGCGGCGAACGCATCTATGAACCGAAAGCCAGCAGGTATGCCCTCTTTAAAGACGTGGTCCCACTTCTCGATTCTGGGAACACCCAGGATGCTACCATCGTGAACCATCACTTCATTCATAGCCGCTGGACCGCAGAGCTTCGTATTCTCCTCTGGCTCAATTGCCACAACGTTGATCTGGCGCCCGAATAGCTCGCCTTCCCACGCCGAAAACTCGCACGGGCTCGGCTCACCTGCGTGCTCCTCACAGACACGCACAATTGCGCGCATGATCGCAAGCCCTGTGTACGTGTCAGGCGACTGCGCAACCGATACCGATGCTGCGAGTTTGGGATCAGTAATTGGTGTCTGACCGAATTGCGGATACGTAAGCAGCCTCACGTCGCGAGCGTCGTAGAGGATCATTGCGAGCCGCTCCACGCCTAGACCGAGGTTCATCACCGGGTACGGGATGTCGTAAGCGGCGAGCGCTATTGGCGAGTACATGCCAAAGGTCGCAATCTCGATCCAGCCATCCGCATATTTTGTGGCTGACCCCGATTCCGAGTCACGCAGCTTCGGATGGTATGCATAGACCTCGATCTGGGTATCGGGCACGTAGTACTTGCTCCGCTTCTCATCCGGCTGGAACCTGAACTCCTCGAATCCGAACTGGGACAAAAGCGCCTGAGAAACCGCCTTTCCGTAATCAACCGTAACATCTTCGCCCATCGCAACGCACGATGCTGAATGATAAGTCATGAGCCTGGACGCGTCCTCTGACTGTTCCCTTCTGAAGCACCGGTCGATGGAGAAGAGGTTGAGCTGCGCTTCCCGCCTGGAAACGAGTGCCGAGAGTGTTATGAACCAGCCAGAGGTCATGTGGCTGCGAAGCGTCTTTGTTGTCGGCTCCGGAACCAGTTCCTTGAACTCGGGAAAGACCTCGTCGATCATCACAGCAACCTTCGAGTCAGCGGAATTGAGTCGTCCCGCCAGAGCCGGGATTAAATCATCACCCCCAATCTCCCCCTTCTTGTACGCGTGCAGAACCTCCTTTACGATATCGACGTCACCTGCGCTCAAGTTCCTGCCCACAATATCGTTGATCCGCGCGATCCGCTCGTCAGAGAGCCCGATATCGGGACGCGGGAGCCCTGCGAGGTAGAAGCATCGATCCAGAACAGCGAGTGCCTCCGAACCGAACTGGCGAAACACGTCCTTGTCCTCGACTATGAGTGGGTTCATGGTCTCCTCGAATCCCATTCTCAGGTACGCGTTTCTTATGAGGTGTATCGTCTCAAAGATCGGGTGCGTCTTCCCGTAATCGAATCTGAGTCTGGGATAACTCTCGTTGATCGCAGGAGCCGGGACTATCTCTCTTCCGAGATTCCATGTCGCCTCAAAATCCTGCGCTGCTCTTCTTCTGATCTCATCCGGGTCGAACTTCATTATGCAGTGATTGTCGCAATCACAGTTAAACGATTTGTATGTGTTTAGCTGAGGCGAAAAAACCACGAGATTTCACGAGATTAAACACAGAAATCTTGTGGAGATGGCAACGCCTTTGCTTCGCGGACTGTGTAATCGTCGAGTAGGACCCATAGCGCACCTCTTGTTTTGGGGTAATAGCCCCGAGGTTACTATGAGCCCCCTCACAGAACCGGACTTGAAGATTTCCCTCATCCGGCTCTTCAGAAGAACCTCCCCACCCGTTTCCGGATAGGTTGTGAGTACAGTTTTGTTATCATCCTTACCCCGCATCTGAGTGCGGAGGATGTGTCCCTGCCCCAACGGTTCAACTGTCAGCCCCTTCCCTCCACAGGAATTACCCTGCTTCATCAGTAGTATGAGCTGATCCGACTCCCAATATGCCGTTTGCGGCGTCTTGCCGTTTATAGGCTTGATACCACATACTCCTGCTCCGGTTAGGAGAACAAGGAGAGCATATTGGGCCTCCCGAGTTCCCATAGTCACCATTTGATACCATGCTACGGTCTTGGACCCCGCTGGACTCGCACCACCTCGCAATGTCATATAGCTCCCAGCTATATTCCAAGACCGGAGTTTTAGACTAACGGTGGTGCGAATGCTGCCTTCCGTCCCACAAAAGACGTCGGCTTCCAGGATTGGTAGGATTTCGGGGCTAATAACCTTCACCTTACGATTGTGGCCTAGTATCCCGTCCCCCCGGCTTCACAACAGTCCGTTACCGGGCTGGGTGCGGGGTTCGGTTCTGAGGTGGTGGCTAGCCTTTCCTCAGGCTGGATTTTCACCAGCTGGCGAGTATGGATTTATCTCGGCACTCTTGTGGTTCCTACCACGAGTTATTGAGCATGTACTTTTGCTACTTTATTGCTCGGTGAGCGCTAAACACGTACTGTTTAAAAAACCACAGAATCCATCAGAATCAGGAAAGTTTTATCAACCATCATCCTATCAAATGAATGCAGGAGATGCCTATGCAGGACACACTTCCAAAGGAATACGATCATAAGGCAGTAGAACAGAAATGGAGGTCGAAGACCGACGGAAGCGTCTATCAATTCGACTGGGAGTCCGATAAACCGCAGTACATCATTGATACGCCACCTCCGTACCCCACAGGCAATCTTCACATCGGAAATTCATTGAATTGGTGTTACATTGATTTTGTGGCAAGATATAAACGGATGAGGGGTTACAACGTGATGTTTCCGCAGGGATGGGACTGCCATGGGCTGCCGACCGAGGTCAAGGTGGAGGAGACACACGGAATCACAAGGCATCAGATCCCCAGATCCGAGTTCCGAGACCTGTGCAAGGAATTGACCTTGAACAACATACGGAAGATGAAGGATACGATGAAAGGGCTCGGATTCTCCATTGACTGGAACTGCGAGTACGTGACGATGGATCCGGCGTATTACAGCATGACTCAGAAGTCGTTTGTGCGGATGTACGCTGACGAGCGGATCTACCAGCGCGAGGGACCTGTGAACTGGTGCCCGAGATGCGGAACAGCGATCGCGTTTGCTGAGGTTGAGTACGAGGATCGCGAGACGCATCTCAACTATCTCTACTTCGGTGCAGGAGATTGCGGTGATGATGGTAACGGTAGCCAGAATCTGGAGATTGCGACCACCAGACCCGAGTTGCTGCCGGCATGCGTTGCGGTTGCCGTGCATCCCGATGACAAGCGGTTCACACGCTTTGTCGGAGGCACAATCAGCGTCCCGCTCTTCAATTATGATGTTCCTGTGATCGCTGACGAGGAGGTGGATCCCGCATTCGGCACAGGTGTTGTCATGATCTGCACGTTCGGCGACAAGCAGGACGTGAGGTGGTGGATCGAGCACAACCTCCCACTCCGCATGGCAATCGACCGCGATGGGATCATGACATCAGTCGCAGAAAAATACAAAGGAATGAATCTTGCCGATTGCAGAAAAGCGATCCTATCAGATCTTGAATCTGCAGGAATGCTCTACAAGCAGGAACCTCTGGAGCAGAGTGTCGGGGCGTGCTGGCGGTGCGGAACCCCAATTGAGATCTTATCAGAGAAACAGTGGTACGTAAAGGTCGATCAGGACGAGATTCTCAGCACCGCTGATGAGATCGATTGGGTTCCGTCGCACATGTTGATACGGCTTGAGAACTGGACAAAGAGCATGGAGTGGGACTGGTGCATATCGCGGCAGCGGCTCTTCGCAACCCCGATTCCGGTCTGGTACTGCAAGGGCTGTGGGAAGATTGTTGTTGCAAAGGAGGAGTGGCTGCCCCTTGACCCAACAGAATCAAACCCTCCGGAGCCATGCGAATGCGGTTCAGATGATTTCGAAGCCGAAGCGGACGTTCTCGACACCTGGATGGACTCGTCGCTCTCAGCAATGGCGGTCTCGGGCTGGGTCTTTGGGCATGAGCTCAAGGTTCCGGCGCAACTCAGACCCCAGGGGCACGACATCATCCGCACGTGGGCGTTCTACACGATTCTCAGAACGCACGCACTCACAGGGAAAAGACCCTGGGATGCGATTCTGATCAACGGCATGGTCTTCGGAGAAGACGGGCACAAGATGAGTAAGTCGCTGGACAACATCATCGCACCGGAAGAGGTGACTGATCAGTACGGCGCTGACGCATTCAGGCAGTGGGCGGCAATCGGAGGGTCCACAGGATCCGACATCATGTTCAGATGGAAAGATGTCGTTGCTGCGTCTCGGTTTCAGCAGAAGATGTGGAGCATCATCAGGTTTTCGCTGCCACACACCGAAGGCGTCGGGGATATCGGAGATATCGATAAGGATTCGCTCACGACAATTGATCAATGGATTATCAGTAAACTTAACTCGCTGATATTGGATGCGACCGATGCGATGGAGAATTACCAGTTTGACATCACGTTGAAGATGATCCGGTCATTTGCATGGGACGTTCTCGCTGATCATTACATCGAACTCGTCAAGCATCGGCTGTATGGCGAGCCGTCGCCCAATCAGCAGGCGGCACGGCAGACGCTCGGGCTGATAATCGACTCGCTCGCACGACTCCTCGCGCCGATAACACCGTTCTTCTCAGAGGAGGTGTACTCATACCTCAATAAAACGGGCAGCGTGCACGCGGCTTTGTGGCCCACTGCAGATGAATCCATGATTGATTCAGGTATCGAGCATGCGGGCGGACGGATCAGAGATATCGCATGGGCGATTCGGAGATACAAATCAGAGCACGGAATGGCATTGAACGCTCCGCTGGATGATATCAAGATATACGCAGATGCAATCTTCGACTGCTCCGATATCGCAGGCGCGGCGAACACGTCGGTTCAGGTCATCGCTGGCACACCTGATTTCGAGCACCGTGCAGTCGGTACCAAGCCAAACATGAAGGTGCTCGGTCCGATCTTCAGAAAGGACGCCGGGAAGATTGTTAAAGCACTCTCTGATATGGATCCGGATGTTGTTGCGCAAGAGGTGCAGAGTGGGGTGATACGAATTGCGGTCGGTTCGGAGACGTTCGAGGTTCCTGCGGATTCGGTTGCAATCGAGCGTGAGGTCGTTCTTGGCGGACGGGCAGTGGACGTGATCGAGGTTAACGGTGCGGTCGTTGTGATCACACGATGAGGGAGTGATTGCGCTTCTGGTAGCACGATCCATCAGTAAGGTATAAATACCTCTGGTGCCAAACAGTTAGCCATAGACGCCTTGGGGACGTGTCTTAATAGGTGTTAGGGATGTGGGAGCATCAGTTGGTACATAAGACAAAATATACCGTACGGTCTGGGTTTTAGGATCGAGAGTATCATATCGTTTTTGACTGTGAGTTCACTATTAATATCGGCAAACGGTCTGGCAAAACTGTATTTTTCGTTCCTGCTATTTGGACTGACCGCAAAAACGAACCTTCTTTTTGCCACTTTTCTTGTGACATACAGCACATACAGTCTGAACAAATTAACCGATAAAGAAGAAGATGCTGTGAACAATCCGGCACGATCCGGGTATGTAATGGGCAATGAAAGATTCCTGACATTCCTCGCCATAATCTCGTACATCGCGGCGACACTGCTGGGCTACTTCGAGAACATCTTTGCTGCACTTGTATTGCTCGTTCCGCTCGTGACCGGGATCGTTTACAGCACAAACATATTCTCGGTATTTGGTGTCCCTCGTTTAAAGGATGTATTTGTTGTGAAAAGTCTTCTCGTTACCCTCAGCTGGACGATTGTGATAGCATTTCTCCCCGCGATCTGTTCCTGCGAAGATCGTATTAAATTATTGAGCATAGTATTCTTCTTCTTTATCAAAAGTTTTGTGAATACCGTTCTCTTCGATGTCATGGATGTGGAGGGCGATCGGAAGAACAGCATAAAAACAATTCCGGTCAAAGTCGGGATATCCGGGACCAGATGGTTACTGTTGAGCCTCCAGTCCATGCTTGTGGTATGGTTGTTGCCGGTTTTCGGTTTATTCAATGGGTGTCAGATTATATTGATTATTAGTATAATATATGGATATCTATATATTTTATATTTCTGCAATTCGGACAATCATACGAGATCTTCGATGGATATACTGGTGGACGGGGAATGGATTATCATGGTTGCGCTATATAGTATTAACTCGTGTTTCGGAGTCCTTGCCTGACGTATTTTTAAGTCTGAGAAAAATTTCTCGGATTAAGAAAAAATTTCCATTGCAAAACCTTTAATATTCATTACTTATCCCAATAATGTATGGGCGCGGAAACAGACTATGACGAAGTTAAGGACGAATTAAAATTCTTGTCCACATCCGGGGTGCGCGTCAAAATACTGATCAGCCTGAACAACGAAAATTTGACCACAGATCAACTGAAAGACAAGTTCGGCTATCGAACGTCAACCATCCTGCCTGTGCTCGCAGAGTTGAAGTCCAAAAACCTCATAGATCAGGATAACAGAGATTATGGACTAACCTCACTGGGGAAATTCTATTCGCTTCTGTTGATTAATAACATCGAAATGCTGAAGATGCTGATGGACCATGAAACGTTCTGGCTAAATCATGAGGTGCAAAAGATTCCTGAGCCATTCCTCTCACGTATCGGATCATTAAACAACTCGCAGATTGTAGGCGACACCTCTGCGAATCCTTTCGAAACGCACGAAAAGTTTGTGGGCATGCTCGAGGGCTGCCATGTCGTGCGGGGAGTCTCCCCGATCCTGTATCCCGATTATCCGGACCTATTCAAACGCCTGATTAACAGCAAGGCTGATGTGTGGTTGCTTGTGACTAGAGAGGTGTTTGAACTGATGCGTGTGAAATACGATGATGTTTTGCAGGATGTGATCAATGAACCAAACTTCAGTTTGAGAACGACGCGTGATGAGATCAGAACGGCATTTACAATAACGGACAAATTCTTATCACTGGGTTTATACCGAACCGACGGGAGATATGATTTTGGCACCGACCTCATCAGCGAAGATGCCGCTGCAATCGAGTGGGGAAATGCGCTCTTTGAGTACTACTGGAAGCAATCGACAGACGTTACGCTGCAGGATTTGGATTGTGACTGATCCTCACATCCCAACCCACTCAGGCTCTGTGAGCTTCTTGAGTGGTGCGATCGCAGACAACACCGCGATGTAACCGCCATCGGATTCTCTGGCGACGGTAGATTCTCTGTTTGAACCAAAAGCACCCTGAAATCCCCAGTAACCTCAATTTCATGAATGCTCAATCAGGTTGTGGTACGTATCATGAGATCACACAAGATTAACACAGAAATCTCGTGAAAATCTGTGTAATCACGTGTTGTACAAAGCGACCACGCCCTATCGAATAAGTACAATTTCATGAACATTTCCTGGTTCTGACGTTTTCTGTGGTCGATAGCAGTAGCCCTCACGTGTGTAGAAATCGCGGGCGTCACTCCTTCGTCTTTGCGTCTCTCTCGACTTTGCGTTAGATCAGAGGAACGCGATGATGCAAGGGCGCAAGGGCGCAAAGATTGGAAACCACGGAATCCATTAGAATCAGAACATTTCATGGCGATCCGCAACTGCCGCACCCCTGCAATAGGGTGATGAAAAGATATGTGTACCCTGCACTGAATCGGTCCCATTTTTGTTTCATTTTAGTACTGGAGCGAAAGCATCTTTCCAATTAGATTGAACCGATCGCTACTGGTTTTTCTTGCACCGTGAAAGAATTGGACTGATAGGTGGGGTTCATAATCGGACTAATGAAACCACTACACTGAACTGATCCCATTTTTGTTTCGTTCAGTATTTGATGCAAAGATCTTACAAAAGGTGAGCACCTATCGATATTTGTGAAACACGCCGTATTCAGCACGCCACTTATCTATTGTCTATTGAGGACGGGGTGACAAAAAGGAACAAAAATGGCAAGGTTTTGGGATGTGGAACTCACCCGAATATGGAGAGTTTTCATCACCCCACCCCTGCACCCACCACCTGCACCTCAAAATGAAAAATTCGCCCGCACCCATTCCGCAAAGAAGATATCCTCTATCTCGTTCCCATCCATCAGTCCTGCCCTGTTCAGGGACTTAACAGCTTTTTCAACATGCGCCGGCGATTTCAGTTCATATCTCCCGATGAATCCCTGTGAATAGATTTTGGGCTGGTCCTCGTTTGCGACGCCTATAAGAACCCTTCTCTGCCCCTGGCTGCGTATCCTGTTCCAGATCGTCTGAAATCCACTGGACAGGACCGGCAGGATCCGGTCATTCAGGCATTGCTCCACAAGTCCCACATCCACAACTTCTCCTGTCATATACCACACCTCGTGGCAGATGTGTTGTACATAGTATGGCACACCCCTGCTGAATTCCGCGATCCATGCTGCTGCATCTCTATCGATCTTTTTTCCGCTTAAAGCGAACTTATCCATGATGAAACGCTCAAGCACACCACCTGAGATGGGTTGCAGTTCCATCTGCTTTGCAAATCTGTAGAATGGTCGCTCTCGCTCCTCAAAGATCATGTCAATCAGGCTTCGTTCGCTCCCGGCAAAGATGTAGCTCACGTTCTCATGGTGCTGCAGCGTGGAACGGAAGATCTTCTCCAGCGGTAATCCATTCAGATGCGTAATCTCCTGAAATTCGTCGAGTGCGATGATCAGTCGGGTTTCTTTATTCTTTGCAACCCTCTCAGGCAGATCGAGTGCATCCCGTAACGCCTCTTCCACCCGCTCCCTGCCAAACTCCACGCCGATCTGACCGTCCATCTCGAGGTAGACTCTTGGTCTCAACGATCTGAAGAGGTCTTTTAACTCACGCCCCAGCTTCTCAGCTGACGTATAAGTCTTGTTCACCACGCTATTCACGATCTCCTTTGCAAGGGCATGCGTGGAGGTTATCTGCCACAAATCGATATAAATACAGAGCGCATCCACATCTTCGAGATCCTCGAACACACGCTTGATAAGTGACGTCTTTCCCATCTTTCTTGGAGAGAATAGGACAATGTGCTGCCCCGAGAGCAGGCTTGCGGTCAGCTCGCGTAGTTCCTCCTCCCGGTCCACGAAATGTTTGCCTGCTACAGCCCTTCCGAAGATGAACGGATTCTCCATTGAACCATCTCGTATAATACCTCATGGTTTGATGTTTATTTAACCTTTTGGTACAACAGAGCCCATCCACTAAATCATAATCCGCGCTGTACCTCAAGAATCCTTTATCAGATCTATGAGCAAATCAGCCATCTGATAATTATTCCAATGGTAGGATATTTTCATTTCCTTCCTGTGCACTCTACACCAGATCAATGATAGTATCCAAATAAGCAAACCACAATTATATTTAAGTCCATCCACCGTAAGTTAATACTTATGTTTGAGGCGGATGGACGGAGTTTTACAACTCCAGAGGAATATGCACCTTCGGGACGTATAGCGTTGTCGGAAACAAGCTGATATTCGCAGTGAATAAGGTTCTTTCAACGAGAGAATGGCTGCCTTTAGCAGGCAACAGCATACCATTCAGCTTGATTCCAGGAAATATCATTGCTCTAATCAAAGGGGATCTGTCTGTCGAAGAAGCGGTGGATTTGATCAGCGAAAGAACTGAGAAGTTCGTTATTCAGGAGATATTGAGAGGGGAACGATATTCACTGCGCGATGAACGCAAGCAACCGTGGTCGATAAAAACAAGGCGGCCGTTCAGGGGCGTCATCGATAAGGTCGAAATCACGTTCAGAATGATGCTAAATCTGGCAGAGCGTGTTGCAAACGAGCTGGGTTCAGCCCTGAAAGTATCAAAAAGGGGTAGGCCGATTTTATACGACAGAATAAAGCTGTTAGCAGCGATTCTGGTCAAAGGGATGCGGTCGTTTGTAGATCTGTCTACAGAGCTGAAGAACGTGCAGTATGATATGACATTGGACGGAAGCGAACGCTATCCATGTTCTTCGGAGCTGTATGATATATTTACGCAGGTTCCAGCAGAATGGATGGAAAAAGCACTCCAAAAACTCGACGATCTGTCGAAAGAAGAGTTTTCGAAGTTTGAAGAGCATCCGGACACGTTTGTCATTGATGGTTCGGCGCTCAGTGGTGAGATATTGATTGAACGAGAAGTACTGACGAAAATAAGACTTATAAGGGACTATTTTCAGTATCAGGCACTCTTAAGAGTCGCTACAAACACTATAAGGGGCATCAAGAAACATTCAAATAAGATTTCTGGTATCATCCAGTCTCTGCCCGCTGGTTCAATAGTCCTCGCCGATCCTGAATACGATGTTGAGGTGAACTATCAGGTTGCGGACGAGTCACCCATCGAATTGCAGGTGAAACAGAGGAAAGGAAATGCCAGAAAGTCCAGAAGAAAGGCAGCTCGGAGTCGTTTCGAGAGGAAGAAGTACAGCAGACGAAAACTCGGTGAGCGACCGTTTGGGAACATCGAGTCCAGAAGAAGCAAATGTTACTACAAGCTCCCTGAAAGCAAACTGAAAGGAGCCATTATCATCGGCTGTACCCACAACATCATCGCTTATTTCAAAAATAAAGCATGGTGTAGCAGGTTTACGAAACTATAACCTGTTGGATTGTGCAAAAGTGGGTAAAAACAGTTAGCTGCAGCTATCTTGCAACGGTTGGTTTTTCATGACTGAAGTTGTTGTTGAGAATGGTGTGTGGAGAAGATGATCAGTCAGTGCTACCTCAGTTTGTATTAGTAGTATCTATATCGCAGTCGATATTAATCTTTCAGTTGGGTGCTGGTAATTTCTGGATGGGTTCGGTACAACACAGTGATGCTCCGATCATCCGGAGATCACGTCCCGACCCACACAGGCTCTGTGAGCTTCTTAAGCGTCGCAATCGCGGAGAGAACAGCGATGTAACTCGTCTTTGGATTCATGGGTGACGGCAGATTCTCATTTTTAACCGTCAGCACACCAAACTCCCCCTTAACCACAATTTCGTGAACATTCCGCGTGAGTTTTGGATCCGCAATAATTCGCACCACCGTATCCTCGTATCCGATGCCTGCAAGACTGAGCGTGCCTGCCACGTTCACATTCGCAGGGAATGCCTGCACCGCATCCGCAGCAGACCCTTCAAAGAGCAGTGTCTCCTCGGTGAGCGATGAAAGATCAATCCCCCGCGCCTCAACGTAAGGCGCACCGGAAAACCCTGACGGTGGCTTTCGCGTCGTCAGCACAACTGACTCAATCCCGCCGACCTTCGCGGATTTGATGCCGTCGATTCCGGCAACCGCACCCGACGGAATGTAGATTCTGCAGCGATTGCGCCGTGCCAGATCCTTCAGCCGTGCCAGGAGTTCCGCATCTGAGAACGCGCCCACGCTCATAACCATGAGATCGCATCCTGCAGATAGCACCGCTGGCGCGATCCTGCGCACCGCGTCCTGGGATGCCGCCTCAACAACGATGTCCACGGATTTCGCCATTCTGCGGATGTTCATCGCCTCCGGGTGAGTGGCAAGCGAGTCTGCGAGGTGTTCTATTGCAGGATCCCGATCGCATATCGCGACAAGGTCCGCATCAATCACCCCCTTGTCGATTGCGCGGCATATCGCGCTCCCGATCGCACCGCACCCGAAGACCCCGATTTTTAATCTACCTTCTGTCATGTTTTATCTCGATCGTTATGTCTGCGTCTATCGTTGTGTAATCAACGCCTTTCAGAGACGCAACCATCCCAAAAATCGTCTTTGAGACGATATCCTGAACAAATGGTCCCATCGGTATCTTTTTTCCGTCAACGGTAGCTCTCACAAATCCTCCCTGCATCAGGCAATCAGATATTGCCTTTTCCCCTCGAAATACCGCCTCTGCCATCTCCATGCAGTCATCGTATCCGCATTTGCCGCAATTCATCCCCGGAAGTCTGTTGTACACCTTCTTGACCTCGATTGTCTCTATTATGTAACTGAGAAGGTTATCAAAGTCGTCGGTTGCGGGATCGTACCTGCGCACGTCGTCCTCACCCTCAATTGGCATCTCGCCGAGAACAATCTTTGGGATCAGTTCGGTCTTGTGCCCCTCAACGAGTATCACATCAGGGGACGTCATGCTGTCCGTGATTCTCAGGATATCCTCAAGCGACATGCCAATCTTCATGATGAATGCCGTCTCATCCAACGTACTCGCGACAACCACCCTGGCGCCTGATTCGCCATGTTTCCATGTGTCCTTTCCCTCAGCATCCATCGAAAATCCGTCTTTAGGAATGTTCTTTATCGTGGACACGGAATATCCGCGCTCTCTCAATCGTTCGATCAGTTTACAGACGAGAGTCGTCTTTCCGGTGTTGTGGTAGCCAACAACACCGATTGTGGCTGCGTTAGTCATTGTATTGATCCTCCGCTTTGGTATTCATGATCTCTATCTGTTTGATCGTCTCATCAAAATCGCTCTCTTTTGAGTCACTGTATCGTATGCGCTCCCTGTTGAATTTTTCATATTCTGTTTCCGCCAGCCCCTTAGCCATCTCGTGCGATATTCTTCCCGCGTGCTCCAGAATATTCCGGTCGTTCAACTGCAAAAAGCCATCCAGTTTCCCGATCCAGTCCTTCATGTGCATGGGGATGCGGCGCAGAAGTTCATCAAAATAATCAAAGGGCTGATCCGGGTTTTTTAGCCGCTCATCGTCAAGAACAAAACCCTTGACAATATATTCCCGCAGCCGCTGGGTTGCCCATTGGCGGAATCGGGTGGCAACATGGGATTTTACGCGATAACCAACAGAGATAATCATATCCAGACTGTAGAATTTCGTTCTGTAATTTTTGCCATCGGTAGCAGTTGTCAAGAAATACTTGACAACTGAATTTTCATCAAGTTCTTTTTCCGAAAAGATATTCTGAATGTGTAAACTTGTATTCTGTTTCGTTGTCTGAAACAACTCCGCGATCAACTTCTGTGTCAGCCAGACAGTCTCATCCTCGAGCAGGACTTCAATTTTAGTCTGACCGCTTTCCGTTTGGTAAAGCAGGATTTGAGAGTTGTTTTTCGCTGGCATATTATCAGCCATTATACGCCTCCCTGTAAAACGACCTGTATTTCATCGATCCGCCATCATCGCGTCGTCACCCCACCAGGCTGTTGCTGATGTGAATAGAGCGTATCCCGCACCGCCGGCACCCTTCCCGCCTTTCCGATGATCCAGTCAAACTCCGCTGGCGACATGTATTCGCCTGACGTTGCTCCTGCTGATTTTGATATCTTCTCTTCCATTAATGTCCCCCCGAGGTCGTTTGCACCGCAATGGAGCGCGTACTGGGCAAGTTTTGTACCGAGCTTCACCCAGCTCGCCTGAATGTTCTTGATGTGGGTGTGGAGCACGATTCGTGCGAGCGCATGCATCCGCAGGTCGTCAATTCCGGTGATGCCGTAATTGCCGCTCCCGAGCATCTCGCTTCCGAGTTCGTTGTTGTACGGCATGAACGGCAGCGGCACAAACTCTGTGAACCCACGGGTCTCCTTCTGGATATCCCGTATCAGGAAGAGATGCTCGATTCGATCCTGCATCGTCTCGATGTGCCCGTACATGATCGTTGCAGTCGTTCTGATGCCGAGCTTGTGTGCAGTCCTGATGACACTTGCCCACTCTTCCGTATTCAGCTTGCCCGGGCATATTCTTTCGCGCACCCGGTCCACAAGGATCTCTGCTGCAGTTCCCGGCATCGTGTCAAGCCCTGCGCCTTTCAGCGCAACAAGCGCGTCTTTGACGCCCACACCGTCTCTTGACGCATGACAAATCTCCATCGGCGAGTACGAATGCAGGTGAATGTCCGGAAACTCGGATTTGATCGATTCAAGAATCTCGCAGTAGCCATCCAGTCGCATATCCGGGAGAAGCCCGCCCTGAATGCAGATCTCGGTTGCGCCGGTTTTGACTGCCTCCCGCACTTTCTCAAGGATCTCGGATATCTCCATCCGGTAGCCGTTTGGGTCTCTGAATGCGCAGAACCGACACGTCCCGATGCACTGGCTCGTGAAGTTGATGTTTCGGTTGAGGATGTATGTCACGGTGTCGCCGACTGCTTCTGCGCGTAGCTCATCTGCCAGTCTGAAGAGTTCCGGAAGCGGTGCGTTGGCGAGCAATATCGCATCCTCTGTTGTACATTCACCAGCGCGGGCGCGGTCAAGGAGGTCTGTGGGAAGCATGGTACTCTCGCGTACGTTCTATGTAATACCTATAAATATGTTGGTTTGAGAGAGGTTGAATATGATTGCGGGCAATACGAGTGGCATGCCCAACAGAAGATCGCGGACAGGGATATCGACGTCGATTCCGATGAGACTTTTTATTATCTTCTGGAATGGGTTCGGAAAACCACAGAGCGCACAGAGGCCACAGAGAAAAAAGCAACTCTCTGTGCCCTCCGCGTTCTCTGTGGTTAATCTTCTTTGCCCGAACCCACCCACACAGAAAAAATTAAAAAGTCACATTCCGACATTGGTGGTGATATTGGTTGTGATATCGATGCTGGCGGTCTCTCTTTCCGGTTGTGTCTATGAAAGCGATGTTACGGACGATTCACATCATGTCGATCTGGCAGAGTACCATGCCGAGGTTCTGGGTCATCTGCAGATCATAATTGAGTTCTGGAACCGCACCACCACACTCTTCAACGAGCATGAGTACGCGGCATGCCGTGAAGAGTGTGAGCGATTGGATGAGCGAAACGAGGAGTACGTCTCGTCAATTGGGTCGTTTGAGCGAGTTATCGCGGAGGCTTCGCTAACAGAGTCGGATGACATGTATTATAAAGTCCAGTTCAAGATTCTGCATGCGATTCACAATAATACCAACCAATCTGCATTCAATCTCCGTATGGCGTGCAGATATGCTGCCGAAGGAAATGACAGGGAAGCACGTATCTGTGCAGAGCGTGCTTCCAGGCACATCAATTCATTCTACGCCAATATCGACCGTTTCAACACCAACGTCAACGTCAGCAACACTGGATCCCGCGATTTTGTACCCCCTGTACCGGACGATTACGAATCATCCTCGCCCGATTCACTGAATGCGACTCCGCACGAAGTATCCCTCCCCGCTGAGATTCCTGACCCGTACTATCTCACAAAGACCGCGTTCCGGAACACGCATGACGAGGTGGAACGGCTGCTTGGCAAGGGATTTATCACGCCGTACGAGGGGTTCGTCTTCGATTGCTCGGAAATGGCAGCGTACATCGAATGGAAACTTGAATGCCATAACGTAACCGCATATATCGTAACAAAAGACAACTGGGACGGGGTGTACGGTCACGCGTGGGTGGTTGTCCCGTTGAAAAAAGGGAAGTGTCTGGCGATCGAACCAACGATCAGCGCTGCCGAGGGGAGTTTCGGCGAAGAGATGATCACGTATGATCGTAAATATTTCGTCTACGACCACCTCTTCGAGGACATCTATGATGCCTCTGAGTTCTTCGGAGCGGATGAATGGGACTGGTGGAATAAGCTGGAATTGAAGTGATTCCGCACCGTGGCGTGGCGTAATTACTCCATATTGCGTGGATATCCGCATGTAAAACCACGAGATTACACAAGATTAACGACAGAAATCTTGTGGAGATGGCAACGCCTTTGCTTCGCAGACTGTGTAATCTTGTGGTTCCTACCACGAGTTATTGAGCATATACTGCGTGGCAGCACCTCATAATGGAAAGGCTTAACACGGACTAGAGCGTCTCGATACCGCGATGCGCGTCTATGAAAACCCACTCCTGAAGCTGAACGTCTCTGTACAGGACGGCAGAGTGCAGCTTGATTCCGAAGGGGCACTCTCTCTACCGGCAAAACCGATCTTGAAGAAGATAAACAGAGTTTTCGCAGACGAGAAACCGATTTTGAGCGGGGACGATGAACTCATCTTCTCGACATGGATTCCACCGATACCGGGCAAGGCATTCGACCGGATGATATCCGCGGAGATTGCCGCAATATTGAAAAAACGAGTTCCGGATCAGACATCAATAGGAATCACGATGCGCTGCCCGAACAACTGCATTCACTGCGGTGCATCCGATGTCACGGGCGGCGAAGAGTTGTCCCGTTCCGAGATTGAAGGCACAATCGATCAGGCGCTCGATCTTGGCACATATCTGATATCCTTTGACGGCGGCGAGCCGATGATGCGAGACGACCTCCCGCAGATGGTATCTTATGTGGACAAAGAGAAGGCGATTGCAACCTCCTTCACATCGGGGTACGGGTTGTCCGAATCGATGGCACGCACACTCAAGAACGCTGGCATGTACGCGGTCCGGGTAAGTCTCGATGGCGTTGATGCGAGCAGCCATGACCTGATGCGTGGGCGCACCGGCGCATTCGCCGATGCGATCTCGGGAATCAAAAATGCGCTCGAAGCGAAGATGCTTGTGGACATGTTTGTTGTGGTATCGCCAGAGAACATCGATTGTCTGGATGACTTCTATTCGCTTGGCTGCGATCTCGGCGTCCACGAGGTCTCGCTCTACGAGATCATCGCTGTTGGCAGGTGGATGGACCACGAGGACGAGGTGATCACAGAGAACGATGTTCGCAGAATTACAAATTTTCAGAAGAGCATCAATCGGCAATCGGATGGTCCCAGGATCACAGCTTTTCCATATTTCATGGGGCCCGACCTATTCGGCTGCTTTGCAGGCAGACGGTGGGTGCACGTGACTGCAACTGGCGACGTTCTGCCGTGCGCTTACACGCCAATCTCGTTTGGGAACGTGCGCTCCGAGCCTCTGGGGGCAATTTGGAAGCGTATCGGGGGACATCCGGCATACAAAGGGTCTGCCGATTACTGCATGATGCGAAATCCGGAGTTTCGGGAGCACTGGATTCATTCGATTCCGGATGGCGCAGAGATGCCGTATCGGGTCGGGTGAACCGGGATCGATGTATATGTTTAGGTGACGTTTAATATTTTCCGGATGCAATGATTCCTTTCAATTTTATCATCCATGTTAATCTGCTATTTATTATATTTTCAACCGACCAGAAGAAATTAAAAGAGGGTCTTTGTGTACCATCGCGTTGCAATGCAAAAACGACCGTAACTACTCACCCCCCACCGCAAAATTTATTATTACATGACTTTCGAAGATGTAGATTTTATCACCAACCTAAATGTCACAAAATGCGTCACATATTAAACTTTACACAGCGACCATTGAGATCATGAATATCAATCGTATTTAATATACTTAGACCTTTATTAAGTTTACCCATCAACTTTGGTTCTTTTGGATTCATCTCCAATTCAATTGTCTTCGCGTCATCGCTAATAAAAGCCTCGCCACCAAGCTGAAAAATCGATTCAAATAGTGTTTGTAATTCAAATCTTTCATGGTCCATACATTTTGTCAAAAATAAACTGCATAGATTGATAAACGACATTTTAAAACATGTCATGATCTGGTCCAGCTCTGTATCGATCTTATACACTTTATCTTTACCTCTTATTCGCTTCTCTTCCTTTAAATACTTTTTCAATCTCTTAAAATCGTCTTTATGTTCGTTCTCAATCGCCTTCTGCTGACGCAGGCATTTATTGATTCGTGCTTCACATTGTTTTAATTCAGTTGAATCTGCTTCGCCCAAAACTCTGTTGCCTTTAACGATGTTTGATTTTTCGCGAAGCGTTCTTTCCTGTTTATATAAATCGGCGAGCCCCTCTTCAATTACTTCAATCTCTGCTAAAGGCACTTTCAGCCGTGATTTGAGTTCTGTTATCCCCTTGCACAATTCGCGGTGTTTTTCATCCATTGTGTCATAATTCTCAATTTTCTTTCCATAACCCACAGTTCGATGGATATTTACCCCACTCTTCGCGTCTCTGAACTGTTTTTCCTGCATCGGCCAGCGATCAAAATATTTCTTGGTGACTTCGCTTGCATCCAATAGATCATGAGGTATGTCTGTAACCAGGACTGATTTCCGGCCATTATCCCACTTCACAGTCACTGCACGGCACTCGTAGATATAACCCGACTCGTTTGAATCCAATAATTCAATCTTGGAGTCAACAAGCTCTGCAGTCCCATACTTATATCTTTTTTCCTCTCGGATGTGCTTAAATTTCCTTGTCTTTGTCTGGTTGTCATCGAGAATGGTGATAAAGTAGTCGTCACTGTCTTTGAAGGCTCTAAGCGTTTTTACGCCATTGGCGCCCCCATCCATCACCAATATCCGTTTTACATGTGCAGGGGTGGACGAATCGTCCAAAAGTTCTGTCAATTTTTCAAGCATGTTCAACGCCTCTTTGCCAAGATCAGCATGTCCATGAAAGGTCTGAAAATAGAGCGGGTGCCCCTTCCCATCATGTATAAACACATTTTCGAGACAATTCATAACACGACCAAGCATTGTTACTCTACCCTTATAGCACCTACTCGATGACCACACTGTCTTCGTATTACCATCAATATAATAGCACACAAAATACGTTTCTTCCTCTTCTGATTCATCTCGCCAGAAATCCATCCAGAATTTCGCGATCGCGGCAATCAATTGATCGGATATCTGAAGATATTTTAGTTCTCCGATATATTTATTGAGCGATGCGTCTTTGTAATTATAATCACAAAGGAATGTCAAATCGTTTCCTTTCACCCGGTTCACCCTACTTGTTTTCCCGTTCGATGTAACCAGAGGGAGGCACAGCAGAGCCAAATTATATCGAGAAATTGCTTTTTCCGACATCTTAAAAATATTCATGGCTGAAAAATTCTTCGACCGAATTTTTTCATCAACTGATTTAAAACGGTTTTCTCGCACAGATTTTAATTGGTTGTACTCCATGGTAAATTTTCCACGCGAGCGGACGTCCGGATAATCCTCACCGATATTTTTATTCTGCTCGAATAATGGTGATTGGCGAATCTCGTTTACTCGCTCGATTATTGTTCTGGTGTATATCTCGATGATGCCTGTGAAGAATGCTAAACATGTAAGAATCTCACCTCCTCCGGACTTCATGAGTTTGTATTTTGGCTCTTTGTGCAGGGAGACTCTTGTTAAAGAAACTGATGCCCTGAAGGTGTTCAAACTGGATTCTGATATTTTTACATCGAACTTGTTTAGAATCTTGCCCTGCAATTGAGGTGTGGATATGCTTCTGTTTTCTGTGACTGTAGATATTATGTAATCTTTTATCCGTTCTGTCAGTTTCGTGTAATTCCCATCTTTTCTTTTATCATAAAGTCCGTCTTCACCAGATTTCTTAAGAATCTTGCAATAGCGATAGTATTGTTTGCGAGTAAACGGAACAGAATTCTGTTTAAAATATGTTGTGACTGGTAGTTCCGACTCTTTGATATTTTGGATGGTGTTTAAGATTTCACATATTCGTTCTTCTTCTGACATTTAATGTATGATATGTGTAGATCCTATATAAAGATTGTGACATTTAGGATGATGAAAAATTTGATTTATTCGAAAGTCATGTATTAATGAGATTATATCCCCCATCGCAATGGTTGTAAATAAAACATTTCGTTTGATGGATGGGAAATACGATGCACATTCCTACTCGTGATGAAATTCGTGCTGCTTACCAGCAAGGGGAAGAGGCTACCATTCAACTAGTCGGTTACCTCACCTGGGAATTACAGACCATGCAGGATCAACTGCAAGCCCTGCAGGATCAGCTGAACAAGAACAGCAAAAACAGCAGCAAGCCCCCTTCCAGCGATGGACTCAAAAAGACACCGCGCACCAAAAGCCAGAGGAAACCGGGCAACAAGAAGAACGGTGGACAGGAGGGGCATGTTGGTCGCACACTGGAACCGGTTGAAGAACCGGATCATATAGAAGTGCACGTTGCAGATCGATGCGCCGTGTGCGGTAAAACTCTCGAAGATGTTGAAGCGGATGACTACCAGAAGCGGCAGGTATTTGACATTCCGCCCGTAAGAATCGAAGTAACGGAACATCAAGCAGAGATCAAGACATGTCCTTATTGCAATGCGCGCAACATGGCGCAATTTCCACCAGACGTCACCGCATCGGTGCAATATGGCAACCGTATTAGGGCGATGGCAGTCTACCAGACCAACTACCAGTTTGTCCCGTTGGAACGCGTCGGAGACTTTTTCCAGGATATTTTCGATCATCGCCCAACGGAGGCATTTACCCTCGAGGCAAATGCAAGATGTGCAGAGAACGTTAAACCAGCCAACGATGTGATTAAAGAGCTGTTAATAAACGCTCATGTAGTCAATTTTGATGAAACCGGTTTGCGAGTGGAGGGTGAGCTGAACTGGCTCCATGTTGCCAGCACTCACGAGTTGACGTATTATACTGTGCATCCGAAGCGCGGAAAGGAGGCGATGGACGCGATGGGAATTTTAGCAGAATTCGATGGAGTTGCTATGCATGATCACTGGATGCCATATTTCAATTACACTGATGTAATACATGCCCTTTGCAATGCCCATCACCTTAGAGACCTCACATTTGTTCACGAACAGTATGAGCAGGACTGGGCGGAAGAGCTGAGCCAATGTTTGCTTGATATCAAGAAAGAGGTGGATCAAGCCAGACTGTACAAAGATGAGCTCGATCCGGATACAATCAAGGAGTTTGAAGATCGATTTGATAAGATCATTGAGGGGGGACTGGAATTAAACCCACCACCTCAAAAAGAACCGGGAAAGAGGGGTAGGGTTAAACAATCTCCACCCAAAAATCTGCTTGATAGGTTAAAGGGGCACAAACGGAAAGTGCTGGCATTTATGTACGACTTTGATGTGCCGTTTGACAATAACCAGGCTGAACGGGATGTACGCATGATGAAACTGAGGCAGAAGATATCAGGCACTTTCCGGACTGCTGCAGGGGCAGATGTGTTCTGTGGCATTCGCGGGTATATATCTACAGTGCGAAAGAACGGGTGTCATGTGCTCGATGCGATTCAGGACGCGCTTAGAGGGGATCCGTTTATGCCATCTGGCTGTGTGGGTGAGTAGTTACAAACGACCAGTCATATCGGTTATTTACCAGAGCTCAACCAACTTTGGTTTCGAGGGGTTTGTCATGGATTTAGTCCATTTATGGCAGTTTTTATGCCTTCGGCGATGCTATTGCAATCACAAATTTCACGAATGGACGAATGACTCGAATCTATTCCATTTTAACATTCGTGATATTCGTTCAAACGTGAAATTTGCGATCCCTAAGCGCTTAACGTTACACCAGCACAATTCATCTACGAGACGCTTGCAACGCGGATTACAGAGAGAGCCAACAATTTTACGTACATGCTCAATAACGTGTGGTAGGAACCACAAGATTACACAGGAGCGCCGAGATAAATTCATACTCGCCAGCTGGTGAAAATCCAGCCTGAGGAAAGGCTAGCCACCACCTCAGAACTGAACCCCGCACCCGGTCCGGTAACGGACTGATGTGAGGCCGGGGGGATGGGATACCAGGCCACAATCGAAAAGGTGAAGGTTATAAGCCCCGAAATTCTGATGATTCTGGAAGCCGACGTTGTCTGTGTGACGGAAGGCAGCATTCACACCACCGTTAGTCCGATCTTTGGGACATTGCGAGGTGATGTGAGTCCAGCGGGGTCTCAGACCGTAGCATGGTATCAAATGGAGATTATGGGAACTCGGGAGGCCCAATATGCTCTCCTCATTCCCCATAAAGGAAAAGGAGTATGCGCTATCAAGCCTATGAACGGCAAGATACCGCAAAAAGGCATATTGGGAGTCGGATCAGCCCATAGTACTGATGAAGCAGGGTAATTCCTGTGGAGGAAAGGGGCTGACAGGAGTACGAGTGGCATCAGGGGCACATCTACCACACCCGGAGGTGGGCTGTAGATGAAAACAAAACTGGTGTCTAAGACTCTAAAAGTTCTTATTGCGATAGCCATAAGAGCAAGGGGAGATCCAACATGCAAGTTCACATCGTTAGCACACTTGCTCACAGAGGATTTCCTAAAAGAATGTTTCAGGGAATTAAAGAGAGGTAAATCTCCTGGAATTGACGGAGTAACAGTAGGAGAATATGCAAAGAAGTTGGACGTGAATATCGCAAATCTGGTGGCAAGGCTCAAAGCAAAGCAGTATAAGCCTCAACCAGTCTTGCGCGTCTATATCCCTAAGCCAAATGGCGAGAAAAGACCGCTCGGAATCCCCGCTGTCGAGGACAAGATTGTCCAGATGGCAATTAAGAAGATTCTTGAAGCGATCTTTGAACAGGATTTTATAGACACGTCCTACGGGTTCCGACCCCATCGGAGCTGTCACGATGCTTCTGTTGAGGCTGGACAAAGTCATAATGACCAGTCCGGTCAACTATGTGGTGGATATGGATATTTCGAAGTTCTTTGATACAGTGGATCACAAGAAACTGATGGAATGTCTGAAACACAGAGTCGTGGATCCGTCGCTTTTGCAGCTAATCGGTCGTTTCCTCAAGTCTGGTATAATGGAGGAAGGAAAATACTTTGAGACGGAAATGGGCACCCCACAAGGTGGGATTTTGAGCCCCGTACTCGCTAATGTATATCTTCATTATGCGCTCGACAAATGGTTTGAAGATGTGGTCAAGCAACAGCTACTTGGTTCGGCACAGCTTATTCGATATGCGGATGACTTTATCGTTTGCTTCGAGAAAGAAATTGAAGCCAGAGTATTTGGGGAAGAACTGAGACGGCGCATGGCTGAGTTCGGACTCACGATATCCGAAGAAAAGAGTAAGATCATCGAGTTCGGACGATGCGCATGCACGAGAGCGGAGCAATATGGCTGGAAATGCGAAACCTTTGATTTTCTCGGGTTTACGCACTTCTGCGACAAGTCCCGATGGGACAACTTCAAGCTTGGGCGGAAAACGTCACGCAAGAAGTTCAGACAGAAGATGGCAGACATGAGCGCATGGCTGAAAAGTATCCGAAATCGTCGTGAACTGGAAGAATGGTGGAAATTATTAGGACTAAAGTTGATCGGACACTATCGCTACTATGGAATGAGCGGGAACATACGATCACTGGAGAACTTCTACCACCATGTCGTGAGACTCGCTTTCAAGTGGATCAATCGTCGCAGCCAGCGGAAAAGCTACAACTGGGATCAGTTCAATCGTTTTCTCCAATTTAATCCACTCCCGAAGCCGAAGATATATCACTCGCTGTATATCTGAACATGTAGAGGATGTGCTCCTGAAGAGCCGGATGAGGGAAATCTTCAAGTCCGGTTCTGTGAGGGGGCTCATAGTAACCTCGGGGCCATTACCCCAAACAAGAGGTGCGCTATGGGCCCTACTTGACATTTTCACAAGATTTCTGTGTTAATCTCGTGTAATCTCGTGGTTTTATATACAGATATCCACACAGTATTGAGTAAGTACAATTTTACGCACCATCCGACGCATTGATCCGATCAGAAACACCAAAAACCAGTATGCTCACACCCTGCACCTCTAAACACCATAAAAAAACGATTGGCAGCACGCGATGGCACCACTGCCACCACGCGCCCCCGCAAGCAATCACTGCGCTCCAAGTCATGCAATCAATCAGCCTATTCACTCAGCGCAACCCCGCATAGACATCGAACTCGGTGCACTGCCCATAGATCCGGTTGAGCTCGGTCTCATGGAGCCGCACGTACCTGGCGTCTGTCTCTGCGAACACAATCTCAATGAATGTATCACCGTCCGTTATCGTGAATTCGGATGCAACCGTCGTCCAGTTCGCCTCGTCTGTTGAGACCTGAATCTCAACGGTCATGGGCGCATCCCTGTAATAGATCATTGTCCTGACCCTGCTCACAGGTTTCACATCCCCGAGATCGAACTGTATCCGAGACGGAGAATCGTCGTTTTTTATCTTCGAGAACCAGCGGGTCTCGAGATTGTCGTCGATTGCGTTAGCCGGATTGAATTTGTCTCTGGTGCCGTACGCTGTCTGCGCAGTGGCTGCAACCGGGTTGATCCAGGCGCCTTCGCAGGGATCGATCACTCTGATTATCACGCTATCAGATTCAGTCGCTCCGTTTTTATCGGTAACTGTCAGCGTTGCCGTGTACGTGCCACACTCATCATAGCTGTGGGTCGGGTTCTGCGACTCTGAATCCATGTCCTCGCCAAAGTCCCACTCGTAGGCAAGCGTTCCGCAGCCGCCATCTCCAAGACCTGTAAATGCAACTTCAAGCGGTGCAACGCCCCTCACAGTATCCGCTTCGATGGTTGCAACCAGAGGAGAAGGCGCGCCTATTACCACTGTTATATGTGCGGAAACCGCCGTGGTATTGCACACAGGGTCGTTGCTTGTTACGGTAATTGTTGCGTTGTGATCTCCCGCATCAGTCGCAGTCATGTCAGCGGTATCGAATGTCACAGTGATGTATGTCTTGTCACCCGGCGCAACTGTTCCGCTTGTAGGCGATGTTGTGAGCCAGTTTGCATCATCAGTTATGGCGTATGTCAAGTCAGCAGTCCCCACGTTCTGAATTGCCATATTCGTTGAACGAGCTTTGCCAATATCCACTTCTCCGATATCCAGTGCATCGGGAGTAACCTCGATATCCGCCACAGGATCAGGCCCCATTATTCCGGAGACTGCGTATGCGTAGTTATACTGCTCAAGATTGCCATAAGAGACCTTTGCGTAACCATTCTCGCCCCAGCCAGCACCCCAGCTGTTCTTGACGATCCAGTAACCGCCGGTGTCGTTGTATCCGACCAGAACAACAGCGTGGTTTGCCCAGCCAACGCCTTCCTCAGGTGCCCACACTGGCTCATACACGCCTCCGGCGT
>JGI12150J12686_103813_pt1 | contig 36952 bp, 43 predicted proteins | sample ANMFosRound1_FD_12686 | JGI IMG/M metagenome (IMG submission 12686)
TTCGAGCTCGGTACCCGGGGATCCCACGGACGGACTCTTAAGTACAGAGCCTGCGCATCGCGTTTTCGCATTTGGCTTCTCCTGATTCTGTATCTATCTCTCCACGATCTCCCAACCATGACCAACCGAACCATGGAAACATGATGGTGCCCACAGACCCTTAGCGCACCATCCCTTGAGGTGTGGAAACGCCTTGCGCAGTTCCCTGCGCTCCATGCAATATATGTTAGAACTCGTTTTATAAAAACATTTCGTAGTAGCGAGACTGTCACCGCCAGATAAATTGACAACTCCAAGACACAGCAAACCTTTTAAACAACCACCACAATATCACAGTATAATACTGTAATATTCAGGTGATACAATGTGCAACTGTTCCCCCCGCCTGCAAGAACTCAGAACGTACATCAGAGCGCTCCACTGCCCGACCCGCTGGACGATCATCGACTTCATCGGGGACGGCAGCCGGAGCACAAAGGAGATCTACGGATTCTTAGCAGAACGCGGCGCGGGGCTTACGCCTTCCGGGATGTACTACCATCTCTCGGAGTTGAACCGTGCAGGCATCATCGAGGTCTCCGAGTACCGGGAGAAGGGCGGAGGCGCGCCCGAAAAGGTGTGGAAACTGAAGACGAGGAAGATAGTCATAGATTTACTGGAAAATGGGGGTGCAGACTTGTGAAAAACGTGATTGAGGTTAAAGAACTGACGAAACATTACAATGGACTCACAGCAGTGGATCATATCGACTTTGAGGTGGAAGAAGGCGAAGTATTTGGATTTTTAGGACCGAATGGTGCTGGCAAGACTACGACGGTGCGGATGCTCACAGGCGTAATAAAACCGAGTTCCGGCAGCGTCAGTGTCATGGGTTTTGACCTCGGGCGGCATCCGATCAGAGCCAAAGAGACGATGGGGGTCGTTCCTGAGCTGTCAAACGCATACACCGAACTCTCTGCATGGAATAACCTGCAGTTCATGGCAGAATTGTATGGCGTACCGAAGAGAGTTGCAGTACCGAGGGCAGAAGAACTCCTGACGAGGTTTGACCTGTACGACAGGAAGGATCATGCAGTGAAGACGTTTTCAAAGGGGATGAAGCAGAAACTGATCACAGCCATGTCGCTCATGAACGACCCCGATATACTCTTTCTCGATGAGCCGACATCGGGTCTGGATGTCCAGAGCGCACGGCTGATAAAGGAGATGGTGCGGGAACTCCGCAAAGCCGGCAAGACGATCTTCTTAACCACCCACTACATGGATGAGGCGAGTCAACTTTGCAACAGGGTTGCGATCATCAATCACGGGCGGATCGCAGCCATCGATGCTCCCGAGAAACTCAAGATGAGAATCGGAGGACTGCAGTATGTGGAGGTCAGTTTCACCGCGCCTGTGGACGTCTCTGATCTCAGTGCCCTGCCAGGCATCGCCGGTGTCCGGACGAGCGGGGATAAGATACAACTGTACACGGACGAGCCAGACCGGACGATACGCGGTCTGGTGGATTATTCCAGATCGTTTGATTTGGAGATCGTGACACTGAACACGCTGACACCGACGCTTGAGGATGTCTTTGTAAAACTGACTGAGGAGGTATAAAATGATAGATCAGCTGAGACGTGCGTATGCGATCGCAAAGAAGGATATCAGGATATACTACCTGAAGGGACCGGTGATCATATTCGGTATCCTCTCTCCAGCATTTCTCTTTCTGGCGTTTATGATAGGGCGAGACCTTCCTGTCGATTTTCTCATCGCAGGGCTGCTTGGTATGGCGATATTCTTCACCTCGACTTCGGTCACCCCTGTGATTGCGCCGACTGAGACCCAGACCAGGAACCTGGAACGGCTTGCAGCAGCCCCGATCTCCGTCACAACGATTCTTTTTGGGGATATGCTGGCATCCGTCCTCTTCGGAATCGTGATCTCTCTCGTCCCGATACTGCTCGGGATGGCGCTTGGGGTCACGATCATGCATCCGTTCATCCTTGCCCTGGGCATCGTGCTGGCTGCATTCTGCTTCTCGGCGATGGGGCTCATATTCTCGTCCACGCCGACCAGCATGACCTCCACAGTGATGATGCTATCCACGATGGTGAAATTCCCGCTGGTCTTCATAAGCGGCATATTCATCCCGGTGCAGGAACTGCCATTGTGGGGGCAGGCACTGGCATCGCTATCGCCACTGACATATATAACCGACCTGTGCAGGTACTCCTTCCAGGGCGCTTGCCACTATCCGGTCGTGGTGGATATCGGAGCGCTCCTGGTGTTTCTGGCAGTCTTCATGGTGATTGCGATAAAACTTCATGAGAGAAGTCTTCCGAAGCGGTTGTGAACGGTGCCATGATCTACAAAATCGCCAGACGAAAACCAAAAGCTCTGCAGATTCTGCGGGATATATGAGGGTTGCCGTCTCCTGCCCGCCCGAATGGAAGCGAGGACTGTATCGGCTGCGGGGCATGTTGGGCTGGTTTCGTCGTGCAGGCAGGGGGATGTTACTGCCCAGAAATTTGCAGGCGACGTCTGCGTTCCGTTCTCTGATGATATTCGGAGCACTCTTACCGCGCTTCTTGATATGCGCTGGGTGGACGTGCAGTCTGAGTTGTCAGAGGGGGACTGGGTGGAGTTTCAGCGGCTGTGTTTGCCTGAGTCTCCGGATTTCATCATGGATCTTCTGGATTACTATGCGTTCTTTACGTATTCGATGTTTCGGGGGCAGGTGCGTGGGTGAACGCTTTTTGGTGGGGCATAACCTAAAATCAGCTTGATCTATCTCGATTTTGCGTTGCGGATTATCAAGAGGAGTCTTATCAGAGCGCTGAGCACTAAAATGGGTGCAATCACCGGCATCAGATCTTCTGCAAAATAATGCAGAACGGTATATACAAGTACGTGAACCACGATATCGGCAAAGATCTCAATGGTAGTTCTTTTCTGATGATCGATCTGATTTTCCTCGCTTTTGAGTTGTGACTCGATACAGGGTTGTAGATATAATAGAGCTCTGTCGATGCCGCTTAATATATCTTCAAGTTCACCCCCCTCGCGTATCTCTTCTACGATCTTGCACGGGCGCACTCTCTTTTCCACTGGAAGAAGGTTGCAAAACTCCACCATGGTGTCAACAATTCTGGAAACAGTCCGTTCATTCAGTAGATCGTCACGATCCGAGAGCGCTCCTGCCTACTTGTTGACCTCCATTCCGAGCGGCTCATACGGAGTGCCTGTGCCCCGCGTCTCTCTGCACACCGCTCCTGCCTTCTCCTGAATCTCGCGTATGATTTCCTTTATTCGATCATAGATTATGGGAAGCCCGCGCCGCAAAACCTGCGCTGCGCCCGGCGCACCTTCCTCCGCGATGCCGATCAAATCTGCGGCGCGGTCGCAGTATCGCCTGTATGTTCTGAGGTCGGATTTCATGACATCGAAGTCCGTTACCTTATGGGCTTCCGAGAGCGCGCTCGCAAGATTTTCTACTGCTTCGAGGAGTGTTTCTTTGTTTTCTGATCCTTTAGATGCGCTCTTCGCCTCGGAAAGATATTTCTCCACTTCACCCTTTGCTTCTGCTTTCCCGAAAGTTATCGCGTAGAACGATCTGTAAAACGGAAGGCAAAATTCAGATGGGTCACTGTAATAAATAGACCTGTTGCGAAACAACACCCACTACACGAATTATGCGCCCCAACCCTCCATACGACTCCCTCGATTCAGCAGTGTTTGAGGTGGTAATTCCACAATCCACAGGATATTAACATAACTTTATCATCAAACTCCTCTTTTTTGTTGCGAAACTTATCAGAAACTATCCTGAACCGCTTAACACCCCCAATAGCGTGCTCCACGAGGACTCTGAAACCACTGACAATCCGGTTCCACGCCTTCGCATCGTCGGTCAATTCTTTTCCTTTCGGCTTTTTCTTCGACATCATGACGACCGCATCGGTATAATCCTTTTCAACTCCAAGAAATCCCAAATCCATCCACGAAACCACACTTCTTGTAAATATTCCATATGGCGGTGGAAATTCATCCTTGAACATCCGATAATCATGCTTTTTGCCCGCCATAGTTGGGCTTAAATAGCCAATTCGTCTTTTCTTGTCGGAGATGATTATATTCTTCCGGGTATGCATCTTCTTCTTGCCGGAGTAGTTTTCCTTCTGTTTCTCGTTGTCTTTTGGTCTTTGGATCGGTCTCTCGGTGCCGTCGATGAACAGATCCCTTACGTCGGGAAATATCGCAAACAACTCTTCTACAGTCCTTATTTTTCGCTTTGGTAACGTTGTCTCCCTACCGAGCGCTTTCTCCAATGCCAGTGTTAATTTATGGGTATTACGGTTTGCATTCGATCTGTTAAGATCAAATACGAATCCTAAGATATCAAAAGTTGGATAACACTTGAAATAGAAGAGCGTGAAGAATAACTTCTCCGCGTCACTTTCTAAATTTCCTATTCTTCCGCCACCAGGCTTCCTTTCTCTGCCCCCAAGTTTAACTCCTGTTTCATACCTAATCCACGCTTCATTTTGAAGTTCTTGTCCGAAACTACCCGTCAGTTTGTTAAATTCGGATGCAGATAACCCAGTCATGGCTTTCAGCAGTCTATCGTCATTTAACGCTCGATCGAAGTTTAGCATATTTCATGAGATATATCTCACTTAATTTAAAGCTTTTTGGTTGAAGTGGACGCTAATTGGCAACAAGTCTAATAAATGGTTTAGTGTAACGGTAATCAAGACAAGTATCAACCTTTCGAAACACCACATGTTGTTGACCACATGTTGTTGACCACATGTTGTTGTTTAGTCTTTCCAAAAAATTCAACGGAATCTTTTAGATATTTTCTAAAATCCTTTTCGCTTTCTGCTTCGGTTGCTTTGAATATGGACACTCTTCCCAATGAATAGTTTGCAAACACCCGCACATCACCATCTTCCTCCCCTGTCATCCGAATCAGGTCTTCCCATGCCTTATCTTTATCGGAAACGTACTGGAAAGCAGAGCCGAGCACACCTGCTACATTCCACCGCACAACACTGTCCTCATTCCATGTCATCCGAATCAGATCTTCCCATGCCACATCCTTATCGGGAACGTACTGGAAAGCAGAGCCGAGCGCATCTACTGCACGCCACCGCACAACACTGTCCTCATTCCATGTCAGCGTCAGCCAGTGCTTGATATTATGCCAGCAGCGTACTCCCCATCTATAATCATCCCGGGTCAGCCGAATCAGATCTTCCCATGCCTCTTTCTTGTCAAGTAAATCTACAAAATTATCGCGGAGCTGATCCACCGCCTCTCTGCGCTCCTTGACATCGTCGCTCACGACTTTTCTGTGAATCTCCACCTGATCGACCATTCGTCCTGCACCTGATCACCCTTATGCGCCTGCCCCCACTAAAAATCATCACACCAGACTCCCTGCCCGCCCCGAACAGCCATCCGCTTGCATCGCAACAGCAACCAACACCACGCCTGCATACGTGTAGCAGACCCGCGAGTTGCGCTGCCTCCGGGCGTTTCTGGCACATTGGCCGCTCCATGCTCACGCATTCCATCTCGCAACCACCGACGCACACGACCCAAGCCCACGAACGCAAAACCACGACGGCAGCATCACCCCCTCGGCACCTCCATGATCCGGCATATTGGATATGCAGCGGCGATAGAATTATAACCAGGACCCGAAAGAGATCTATATCGGTCAGAAAGGTGTTGGCTTGAAAAACATTATATTCCATCCTTATGCGCTGTACAAGATGAATATGAGAAATCTAAGCAGATCCACGGTGTTAGAAACAGTAACACATCCTTATTCGGTCATAGACGGGAAGTATGGGCGGCGAATCGCGCAGAAGGTACATGGAGATCATCTTATCAGAGTTGTTTTCGAGGAGCACGAAGACCATTTGCTCATAGTGACCGCATACCCATCGAAACCGGCACGGTATCTGGGGGCGTACAAATGATGATAAAATACTTCAAAGACATCGATATACTGAATATAGAGCTTCACGAAGGCGAGTTTGGATACAGCGAAGAAATAGCTGATGGGGTAATCTTCGACATAAGCCAGGAAGGCGAGATACTGAGTATCGAAGTTTTGGACGTGGCAAAGAAGTTTCGTAAACCTGCTGTGGAGCGGGTTTTCGAGAAGTATGTGGCAAGAACACCCCAGACAATGGTCTGAATAACGCTGGGTAGGACCAGGTCGCCTGCATGTCGCATTGTCTCTCTAAGATCCTGATTTGCCGCGGCTCATTGCATTCGAGCACCAGTACCAGTACCGGCACCGCCAGAACAGAAGACGATATCCCCTGCCCTTGCACGCCTGACAACGCTTCTGAGGCTATTCTTTGCGCCCGTTAGATTGTATGAATCCTTGTCAAGCACCGTAACCCTCGCATCCATCCCCGGCGCGATGACCCCGCAGTTAAGACCGAGTGCAAGCGCACCTGCACGGGTGCAGATCCTGAGCACCTGCCCTTCATCGATCTGGCAGAGCGACGAGAGAAACCGCATCTCAGAAAAGAGATCTACCGAATTAAACATCACATTGTCGGTGCCGGCAGCAACCAGCAACCCCGCGGCAAGCATCTCCTTAACAGGTGGAATGCCGACCCGTGTCACGAGATTTGACCGGATGCAGACTACAACCGGGATATTCTCTTCGGCAACCCCGCGCAGATCATCACGGGACGCGTGTGTGAGATGTATCAGGAGATCGGGGTTTAACTCGAGCGCACCTTTGATATCGGTGGAATTGAGTTCTCCTGCGTGGATCGCAAAGATTCCTCCCTGCCCCCGTGTCCGTCCGGCGATCGCCGCTGCAACACCCCTCTCGTAATCGTTGGTGCTGCTGATCCCGATGCCGCCAGCCAGTTCAAGGATCGAATCGATCTCGTCTATGTCATCGCCTTTGCCCCCACCGGGTCTGCCAAGAATCACAGCATCCACAGCGCATCCGGAAGCTGAAGCTGCATCGATCGCACGCATCAGTGCAAGCACGCCCGGCAGCCCCCCTTCCCTGAAATCGGCAAATGCACAGGTGCCAGTAGCTACCATGTCGCAGATGCTCGCCCGCATCGCGTGCACGAGATCGTGCATACTGGTCTTTCGGAGCACACGGTGCTTCAATCCATCCGGCGGGCGCACCAGACTGGCGATATCCGTGATTTCAGGATCCTTGAGCACGGAATCCCCGATATGCGTGTGCGCATTCACAAAAGCAGGCAGGACGATGCCATGCGCCAGCGCATCCACACGCCCAGACTCCTCGCAGATCTCAGCGATCACGCCATCCCTGATACAGATGTAGCCCTCGACCACATCAAAGTCCTCGCCGCAGAGGATGCTTCCTGAGAGCAGGTATTCATCTATCGGCATATTCACTGATACACTTCCTTGATCCGGTTCTTGATACTGTTCTTAAGTTTAGCCTCTACCTTTTCAAACGCATCGGTAATCTCCGTACCGGAATCCGCATCCGAAGATTCGATGCTTGACAACTGCTCAAGCATCTGGTAGACCAGGAACAGGTATCCTTCCGGTTCGTCTGTGATGGTGATTGAATCGCCGCTTGCATTGACAAGTTTCATTGTAATGTCGCATACCCTGCCATCCGAGTCGTAATTGGTGCCAAATCTAGTATGCTCAAGCCCCTCCGGATGTCTCATGCGCATCGCGGCATGTTCTGCTTTCGCACCATAGAGCGCGACAAGATAGCGGAGGAACGTGATGACCCGCTCAGGAACCTTCAGCCGCTCGTACTCTGCAAGCACAAGCGGATCATTGGCGAAGAGCGGAAACGTTATGGTCTGCCCGATATCCTCGCCGAATGCCAGAGCAAGAGCCGTTACGAGATCATCGTGTGTATCGTAGCCGACATCGCTTAGATGGCACTCGACCAGATCCCGGATGTATCCCCCTTCCGGATCGCTTTTCAGGATCTTTGCGATCACCGCACTGCCTTTTTTGATATTTTTATCAACATCCGGCGCGAACACATTCACGTCGTCGTCAGGAGTCTTCTTTTTCTTTGTCATGCCTCTCGCTAATCAGATTTGCGCTCTGCTGGTTAAAATGTTATTCGTGGATGGAGTCCACGATGCAAACGACTATTTTTATGAGTCATCACCAGAATAACTACAACCAGATGGCGAAACACCTGATGATCCTCGGAACCGCATCCCATGTCGGAAAGAGCGTATTAGCCGCCGCATTCTGCCACATATTCTCAAAGACCGCGCCGACTGCGCCTTTCAAAGCGCAGAACATGAGTCTTAACTCGTGGATTACGAAGGACGGCGGCGAGATCGGGATTGCGCAGGCGATACAGGCATGGGCTGCCGGAATTGAGCCGACAGTGGATATGAACCCGGTTCTCTTAAAGCCGAAGGGCGACCGGCTCTCGCAGGTGATCATCCTTGGCAGGCCCGCGTATGACCGGGCGGCAGGCGACTATTACGAGTCGATCGAAGAGGTTTCAGGGATCGTTGACGGTGCGCTTGCGCGGCTTGGCGAGATATACGACCTGATCGTGATAGAGGGCGCGGGAGGCGCGGCTGAGATCAACCTGTACGAGAGGGACATCGTGAACATCGGATGCGCCAGATCGATAAAACCGGAGATCATACTGGTAGGCGACATCGAACGTGGCGGCGTCTTTGCAAGCCTCTACGGGACGATTGAACTGCTGCCGGACGACATCAGAGCCCTTGTCAGGGGATTTATCATCAACAAGTTTCGAGGCGATTATGAGATCCTGAAACCCGGAGTCTTGCAACTCGAGGAGATAACAGGACTGCCGGTCTTCGGGGTCGTGCCTTATGCGGATATCGCGATTCCTTCGGAGGATTCGGTATCCATCGCGGATAAGAAACCCCGGAAGCGTCCTATCGATATCGCGGTCATACGCCTCCCCCGTATCTCGAATTTCACAGACTTTGAGCCTCTCGAAGCGTTTGCAAATGTCAGGTACCTCCCGCTTTATTCGGATCTCGGAAATCCCGACCTGATCATCATCCCGGGAACGAAGAACACGACCGCCGACCTTGTGGAGATGCGGGAGCACGGGATGGACAAACGGATCATCGATATGGCGAAGATGCGGTCGGTCCCGGTCATCGGGATATGCGGCGGATACCAGATGCTCGGTCGGACGATCATCGACCGCGGGTTTGAGGGCAGCGTTGCCGAGATTTCGGGCATGGGGCTTCTCGATGTGGAAACGACATTCGAGCGGTACGAGAAGCAGACCCGGCAGGTCACGAAACAGGTTACAGCAGGCGGTCCGATCATCGGGGGCATCCGCGGCGAAGCGGTCTCTGGTTACGAGATCCACACCGGCGACACCGTATCCTGCCGCCCGGTCTTCGGGGACGACGGATGCATCGACGAGTCAGGGCTCGTCTTCGGCACGTATCTGCACGGCTTGTTCGAGAATGGGAACGTGCGAAGCGCGCTGCTCGGATATCTCTACAGGAAGAAAGGAATCCCGGTAGAGGGCGCGTCGTTCGAGATTGTAGGCAGGGAAGAGGGGATCAGGAAGTTCGCAGAACTTGTCGAGAAATATGTCGATGTGCCTGCGATCAGGGATCTTGTTGGGGCTGTGCCACGCCGCTGAGACGTGGCAGGGCATCCCGCACACTTGAAAACTATCCAATAGTTATCTGAACCTCTTCTTTGGTATCCACCCCCCATGGAATGTCAAGTCTGGCTAACAGATACCAGGAGGTTCTCTTCGTTGCCCCCATTCCAGTAAGAGATTGTGCTATACCAAGTGCAGTTCCCAAAGTACCTTCCAGTTGGGGCATTTGGGGCTGCTGACCCAGAACATCTTCAGGAATTTTTATCTCAAAAGGATAGGTTCCGCTACCTTCATATTCTTTTTCTCCATCCAACTGCTGCTCAAATTCATAGATACGGTCAGTCCTTGTTGACCTACTCGTACCTCTCCTCTCTGTGATCTTTTGATCACATATCAAAGAGATGGTAAACTCACTTGCCTTTGCTCTTTTCTTCATATTTAAGGTCGCAATTCCAGAAATAACTTCGCCAGTGCTGAAGTTGGTCTTCGGGACCGCGATATCGATTTTTCCTTTGCTAAACATCTTTCTCACCTCGTATATCTGTTACATATCTATTATCTGCTCTATACTGCCATATCGATTGCTTTTCTTACAATTTCCTCTGACCATCCCTTTTCCATCAGAAGCGAGGATATCTTATCGTCTGTGTATCCCTGCGATTTATATTGTTGAACGACCGGTATCAACTGTCTCGCTTTTGGATCGATAAATTGCTGTTCCGATTTTGGCGTTCCAATCCCTTCTCCGGAGACACTCGTCAGGTAGTGGGTAACTTCTTCCCTATCTTCTTCAGGAATCTCTTCTGGCATGGTTACAGCAGTATAAAATATTGTGAAATAGACTGTTTTAACCATATCTATGAATATGCCGGCCACAAAGTGTAATATCAGTGCTAAAATGACTCCAATACCTATAGCCACCAAAGAATGGGTTGCAAGATATAGTCCGCCCCCAACTCCAACGATTAATAGCATGGCAATCCCTATAATGTACCCTCTTACTAGATCACCCACAAAATCGATCCCAAAAACACCGACAAGAGCGCCGGGTACATTATTTCTTATATCTTTTATGTCAGATATAGCCTCTCCAACAGTTTTTTCTGGAATTATCGAGCCTGGTAGTAAGAAATGACCAACTAAATCCCAACCTTCCTCAACTGCTGCACCTGCCATCCGCATAAGTATATTTAATATAGCCCATAAGCCACCTCTCCCAGTTCCTTCCTTTAATTTTCCGGATAGTGCGGTCAGCAAGATATCCAGTAATCCCAGGATAAAGATATCTTTTTTGTTCTGTCTTGCTCTTGCCAGCCCCTTTTTATAAGAGATCTTATTTCCTGTGAATGTTTGGTAAACAATCCAACACTGAGCTGCGCGGTAGTACGTCTTGATAAATGGGAATAAAATCAGCATCAACACTGAAAATATAAGTATAATCACTGCTATAATAACTACGGCGCCTGTTACAAAGTAGAACGATACAAAACTACCGATTAACAGAACCCACAGAACAATTCCAACAACAATCTGTGTAACAGTGGGCTTAAAAATCGCAGGATTCCTTGCGATAACGGTAAAAGTGTTTTTCAACAGCTGTATAGTGTCCTGGAGAGTACCTCCCGATATGCCGAATAATCCCATCTTTTTAGCCTCCTTTAAGTTAAATTCCCTTTATCTGCGAGCGCGATCGTCTTCTCAACCAGAATATCACCTTATGGTCAGTCGAAAGCGTTGCCGTGTGTTGACTGTGGCGGAGTCCTCCCCTTCGCCATGCAGTATATGTTAGAACTCATCTCATAAAAACATTTCGTAGTAGTTGGGGTTCTACGATATGCCTGCAATCAGAGAGATCATTGGAGGGGGCAAGCGTGGTAACTAGGTAGTTCCCTGATCCGGAATAGTTAATTAAAATAAAAGAACCTGATCCGGGCGCAAGAGGGTATAAACGCCGATACGATCTGGCGCGCGCCAGATCCCGAGTTGAGGCCTGTAACCATGCACCCACCCTGCGGGATCAGATGTTGCCTGTAACCTTAAATAGGGGCATGGACTCGGCGGGAATTGAACCCGCGGCCTTTACGTTGCGAACGTAACGATCTACCCCTGATCTACGAGCCCATAATCCTCAAATGACAATCACAACAGTCTGCCGATCTCTGCTACCTGCACGCTCTCGACACCTGTGACCTCTGCAAACGCATTCTCGACCGAGTCGGTTCCGCCCTCGACATCACCGACGACAACGGTTACCATCAATGCAACAAGCCCGAATGCGATCGGCTCTTCAGCGATCCCATTGAGATCAATTCCTGCTGGCACCACGGCCGCGAGATTCTCTTTCATTTTTTCGAGGTCAACGTCCACGCCATTTGGCATGATCTTGATTACTGCTACTACTTCACCCATTTTCTCACCTCACGGCCCTGTAAATCCACATTTCGGGCAGGTGTACGGATTGCTCTGCTTCCGGCAGGAATTGCATCTGCCGAGGACCGTTTCACAGGTCGGGCACTGGAACCGGGTGTACCCGGGATCAACCAGATGTGCACCGCACGATGTGCAGTATTTTTCAGTGATTGTCTTTGCCATTGTAATCAGTTTTGCGAGAGCATCATTTAAGCATTGTGATGGATGGGGTGGTCACGTTACGCGCGTCTGGATCGTGGACGGCGCGGACGCGTGCTCATGCAGATGCGCTACCGCAGCTAAAGTTGCGACCCTTCCCTGCGGCGTCCGCTTGACAAACCCGATCTGTATCAGATACGGCTCCACAACGTCCTCTATCGTCCGCACCTCCTCGCCAACAGCAATTGCGATATTCTTGACTCCGACAGGTCCGCAATCGAAATCATCAATGATCATGGCAAGAATTGTCCGGTCAAGCTCATCCAGCCCCTTCTCATCGATCTTGAGCATCGAGAGTGCGGAATCGACGACGTCATGCGTGATAACGCCATCCGCCATCACCTGCGCATAATCACGGACCCGGCGGAGAATCCGGTTCGCAATCCGCGGAGTGCCTCTCGACCGGTTCGCAATCTCCCTTGCTCCATTCTGCTCGATCCCGATTCCAAACACCCCCGAAGACCTGAGAACGATCTCTGTCAGCGTATCAGGCGGATAGAAGTTCAGCCGGTTGACGACACCGAAACGATCCCTGAGAGGGGAACTGATAAGTCCTGTTCTCGTAGTTGCGCCGATGAGCGTGAATGGTGAGAGGTTCAGGCGGACAGAACGCGCACTTGCGCCCTCGCCGATCATCACATCGATCGCAAAGTCCTCCATCGCCGAATACAGGGTCTCTTCCACGATCTGGTTTAAGCGGTGTATCTCATCGATGAATAAGACATCCTTCGCGCCCAGATTCGTGAGAATTGCCGCGAGATCGCCTGGTCGCTCCAGAACCGGACCCGCCGTTGCACGAATCGCAACTCCGAGTTCGGAGGCGACGATATGCGCAAGTGTAGTCTTCCCAAGCCCCGGAGGACCTGAGAATAGGATGTGGTCAATAGGTTCATCACGCTGTTTCGCAGCCGTTATAAAGATCTGCAACTGCTCTTTTAATTCCGTCTGTCCCACGAACTCATCAAACGTATCCGGTCGAATCTGTAGATCGGATATCCGCTCTTTCTCTGTTTTTTCCGGCGAAAGGATCTTTTCTGGCATGGTGTGTGGCTCCGGGGTCTGCGGCAGAATCCTATCTACCCCGGTTATATCTTGTCTGTTTTAACTTAAATATCAGATTCGTGGCAGTCGCGCAAGGTAAAATCATTAGATGTCGCACAGCATAACCATCATCATGTATTTGCATCCGAATCTTGCGTGGGCGATCACCGGTGCCGGACACCACCTGATAGAGAGCTTTGATGCGTTTAAAAGAGTGAAAGAGGAGAACCCGGAGATCAGGATCACAATCTTTGCATCGCAATCAGCAGAAGAGGTTCTGCGGATGTACGGGCTGTTCGATGAATTAAATACAATCGCGGGCGGGGATTATCTCGAAGAGGTTTTTTTGGAGAGCGAACAGGGCAGAAGTTCTCCAAAGGTTGGAAGATTTCTCTTGAATAAATATTACTCCCTCTTTGTCACGCCAGCGACCTCAAACACCGTTGCAAAGATCGTGCACGGCATAGCAGACTCGCTGCCAACGAATGCGGTTGCGCAGGCGGTAAAAGGCGACGTTCCGGTCTATATCGTGCCTGTGGACATCGAGGGCACGATCCGGTCGAAGATGCCGTATACGATCGACCGCGAGGTATGCGCCAGGCACCACTGCGATATCTGCACCCCTGCGGTCGTGTGCCCTAATGGTGCTATCGATTCACAGATCGATCTCTTGAAGTGTGATGGCTGCGGCGTGTGCGCTCCTGCCTGTCCACACGGCGCAATCTGCGGCGGATACGCTGAACTCAAGGTGCGGGACGTTGATATGCGAAACACAGCAGAACTTGCAGAGCTTGCGGGAATCGAGGTGCTCAGGAATCCGGTGGATGTGGTTTCTGTCGTTTCCGGCATGTGAACCGGGGTCGACTCGCGTTGCTCTGGTTCCAATTTGCACGTCTTCAGATATTCGAAGACAGGAAAACAGCTTGACGCGGTTCAGGATGGATTTGTAGGCTCTCTGGTAATTCGCGTTGCAAGTGTCTCGTAGATGAATTGTGCTGGCGTGATATTAAGTGCGTAGGGATCACGAATAAACGAATTTCACGAATATTAAAATGGAATAAATTCGTGCCATTCGTCCATTCGTGAAATTCGTGATAAAAACTGCCAGAAATAGACTAAATTCATGATAAACCCCTCGAAACAAAAGTAGGGTGAGCTCTGGTAAATAACCGATATGACTGGTCATTCTGCACTGCAACGCGAGATACCAAAGACCCAATTTATAACGTCGGAAAAAGATTTTTATCTGATAGGACTCCAGAATCAACGATAGAATGCCAGACCAGATGCCCGATCTATACCACCTCCTGCTCGCAAAATTCGGACCCCAGTACTGGTGGCCCGCGGAAACCGAGTTCGAGGTAATCGTGGGCGCGCTTCTGACCCAGCAGACCCGGTGGGAGAGTGTAGAGCGCGCGATTGCGAACCTGAAGGAGCGGTTGCTGCTGACGCCAGAAGCTCTTGCAGACGCTGATCAGGAAACAATCGAGGAGTGCATCCGGTGTACCGGATTTTACAGGCAGAAGGCAGAGCGGTTGCAGTTGTTATCGCAATATTTCGATCATAACGGGATATCCAGGATCCTTGGACTGCCGGTCGATGAACTCAGGAGGGAACTTCTCTCGCTGAAAGGGGTCGGACCCGAGACCGCTGACAGTATCATCCTGTATGCTGCGCACAAGCCAATCTTTGTGATCGATGCGTACACAAAAAGGATCTGCGAGTGCATCGGAGTTACAGGCGGATACGAGACGCTGCAAAAACAGTTCGAGGGCTCGCTACCGCGGGACACGCATCTCTACCAGGAGTTTCATGCACTGATTGTTCTGTACGGTAAAGAGTACTGCACAAGGAAGCGGTGCGATGAGTGCATCATCGCGAGAGTATAGCGGTACGCCCGCGTACATCTTCAACATTAAATCCAGTTCTCGATGCAACCTCGTTGGCAGTCTCGGTTGCGCTTGCCGGAGCATTCCGAAGGATCCTTATCTTTATCTCACTCTTCCCCTTCATCTGCTCCTTGATCTCGCTTACGACCTGATCCGTAACTCCACTTTTCCCGATGTTGATGAGTGGTTTCATGGTCAATGGTTTCACGTCTTTATTCATATCAGTTTCTCGATCTTTTCGGTGGATTTCGCCATCTCAACGAGAACCAGTCCAAGTCCTGCTTCCGGTGCTGTCATCACTACAAGGAGCGCCTTTGGACCTGCGCCCATACATATCAACTTCCCGTCGTCGGATTCCACGATCACACGGTTCGGGATGCCCTTGTCGAGTTCGATTGCCGCAGTCTCTGCTGCACCGAGCATCGTTGCTGACATCGCGACAAACGTCTCCGGATCTCCCATGTTGTGCATATCCGCATTCATAAGAAGACCGTCCCTCGTTGCCACCGCGCTCGCCTCAACATCGCCAATCTTCCCGAGATCGGCGAGTACTTTCCCAAGCATCTCTGATGTCGATGATGCCGACATTTTATCCCACCTCCATAACCATATCGATCAACGTCTCAAACGCCTCAAAGACGCCCTCGCCAGTGGCTGCGACCGCTGGCATTACCAAAACATTCTCTGGCATATCGAGCTTGCCCCTGATATTTTCCGGTGTAAGCGCGCCAGCACGGTCCTGCTTGTTTGCGATGATCACAACCGGCAGCCCAAACGACCTTGTGATCTCGAGCATCTGCCTGCCGCGTGCGAAGTCCTCGGCTCTGGTCGAGTCCAGAATAAGGAAGACGCCCATCGCCTCTCTGCTGAGAAGTTTTATAATCGGATCGAACCGCTCCTGACCCGGAGTTCCGAAGATATCGGCAGCAAATCCTTTGTGATCCACATGTCCGTGATCGAGCGCTATGGTTGTGCCGAGCCGATCCACAGATACCGCCCTGGTCGAGAGCGCATGCACAAACGTGGATTTGCCCGCGTCAAACGGTCCTGTGACCAGAATCTTTGGGATGTACGCACGTACGCCACCCGGCTTTAAAACCTTGAATAATATGAATTTCCGGACCGCATCGGTCCAGTTCGTCTTCAACACTCCAAAATACTGCCCAAAAATAACGTTTCCAGTAATCCCTCCAACGGAAATGGTAGAATCGAAAATATCTTCTTTTATGGCTAATAACGTGTCATCAGAATATGGCCATGCCGTAAAATTGTAGATCATCGCATGATCGTAGAGCATCGCATACTGGTTCCACTCCTCAATGGCATCGAGTGTTTCTGACTCCCCGCACAGGTCCATGATCGTCGAGAGCGATTCGAACACGATAACGCCAGGTTCACGCATGTCCTCCATCGCATTCTTGATGCACTGTGTCAGACTCCTGGTATCCTCGGGGTCAGCCACGACATACCGTTCATGCGAATCCGCGCCGATCAATCCGGAGAACGCATCGATGATGGCGAACCGATCCCCGCACCCTTCGGCATCCCATCCGAACTCGCCCAACTGTTCCCTGATCCTGTGCGGCTCGGTACTCGATGCGACATAAACACCATTTATTCCGTTTGATATGGAATGGCACAGACTTTGCATCCCGAATACGGCGCCCTCAACTCCAGGGTATGCATAATACACAAGCGTTTTCCCTTTAGGGATTCCACCGTGCAGGTAATCGTCCAGTTTCGGTAGTCCAGTCTCTATCATCTATGCTAACTCCGCAGCACGATATTCGCGCCATCGATCTCATAGTCAAACCACGGTGTTGGTTTTGGCGTAAACCCGACAGCCCGTATCTGATACCCCTCCTCACTCTCCCTGATCTCGATCATGCCATCGAACAACTGTTTCAGCGTCACGATGGTCTTCTCATCATGCATCCCCTCTTCGATTACGTATATGCCAAGCGCATTTGCTGCTTTTATGCGACCTGTGAAGACATGCAGGAACCGAAACACGGTCTGGAGGTTGGAATACATCAGGATCGTTGACAAGGAATTGATGCACAATCTTGTCTCCCGCAGATGCATCTCCATCCAGAAGTGCTCAAAGAACTGGCTGATCTTGACACCGATGCCTGTGAGATCGACCGGACTTGACGCCATCTTGATGTTATCGGTATCGGGTGCGCCAAATCCAAGAGTACGCGTGACACAGTCCACAATCCCGATACGGTCCATCGGAACGTCCAGATTGTAGCGTTCGAACCACTCGAGCACGTTGTTTCCTGGCTCGCGCGTTGAAACGATCACGGCAGCATTGGCATCGAGTAGTCCCTGGTATGCGATGATATTTGCGATATCGTCCTTCCCGCTAATGGGTGGCCCGATCATCATGATATTTGTACCGCTCTTTATGTCCCCGATCAATTCGTCCAGTCTGGCAATCCCGAGCTTGTATGTCATATTAAACTGCACCCAATTCTTAGCTTGCTCAATTCCTTGTATGTTTTCATATAAAAATACATCTGTGCACGGGAGTTGTAAAGTTACCTGGGTGCTGACAGAGTTCCAATTAGAATTTTGACCCAATCCGGGACTTGCTGAGACTAAATAGTCAATTTAACCGCAGAAAGCGCAGAAGACCGTAGAGAGAATGCTTTAGAGGGCGCATTTTAACTGAATTACGTACACGCTCAATATCGTGCGGAGTCTTTAAATGAATCCAACGGTACAAACGACCTATAATCCGTGTTCATCTCTGTTAATCAGTGGCTAATGCTGTTTTTAGCCACTGACTGCGACAGCAGCGGCGCAGCCATCAACGCAGATCGGGAGTTATCTGTTTAGCGCACGATTTGCCAAGAGGGTTGCTCAATTAAATCCGGGTGTATTTGATCCTACCAATAAGGAGATCTCGTCCTACGAAACAAGCGAGTGCTTCAGATCCACAAACTCGCTCTCAACCTTGATCCCGTGCTTGATGACGTCCTCTGCCTTGCTAACGATTCTTTGAACCGTGCCGACCGAGATATCACGCCCGCCAAGCCCGATCACGAATCCGATCACAGGGACGCGGATGCCACTGTTGTAGAGGGATGCCTTGATCTCGGTGCATACCGCGCCCTCTCCTGTGCCAAGCGAGATATTCTTATCAAGCACACAGACAACCTTTGCGCCTGCGATCGCCTCAGCAATCTCATCAGCAGGAAACGGTCTGAACGCACGGACCTTTAAGAGTCCGACAGGGACGCCCTTGCTGCGCAGGTCATCGACCACATCACGGAGCGTCCCGACTAATGACCCCATCGCCACGAGGATGATCTCTGCGTCGTCGGTATGATACGTATCGATCAGGTCTCCGTAATATCTGCCAAAAGCCGATTCAAAACGGCGAGCTGCGTCCTGTATCTTCGATCTCGACCGATCTATCGCCTGCTCGACAAGATACCTGAAATCCATGTAGTACTCAGGGTCCACGAACATGCCAAACGATTTCGGATCCTCGGGATCGAGAGTGCGCACCGGCTTAAACGGTGGGAGAAACTCATCCACGGCTTTCTGGTCGAGGAGGTCTACGGGTTCGAATACGTGTGAGAGTATGAATCCGTCCATGCAGACCATGACCGGAAGCGATACTTCAGGATCCTCTCCGATCAGGTACGCCTGCACGGTCGTATCCACGAGTTCCTGCACATCCTCGACATACAACTGGATCCAGCCGGAATCCCGCTCTGCCATGCTGTCCTGATGGTCGTTCCAGATGTTGATCGGCGCCGACATCGATCGGTTCACAATCGTCATTACGGCTGGAAGCCTCATGCCAGCCATATTAAAGACCACCTCGTGCATCAGTGCAAGTCCCTGTGACGTGGTTGCCGAGTATGTCCGTGCGCCTGCTGCGCTCGCCCCGACGAGTGCGGAGAGTGCTGAGAACTCGCTTTCAACATTGATATATTTGGAATCGATTGCGCCATCGGCAACGAACTGCGAGAGATCCTCAACGATATGGGTCTGCGGCGTGATCGGGTACGCGGATATCACATCAGGTCTGCATATCGCAGCCGCATGAGCAACTGCGTACGATCCCTCGACGACCTGCCTTCCGCTCTTCAGTTTTCCAGTCATTTCTCCTCCAGAATCATCTTTATGGCATCTTTCGGGCATTCGTAAGCGCATATTCCGCAGCCCTTACAGTAATCGTAATCCGCGATGAATGTATCCGAATCGGCTCTCTTATGCACCACGCCTTCGGGACAGAACGTCTCGCAGGTGCCGCATCCGTTGCAGAGTTCCGCACTAAATACCGGTATAAAAATCCGCCAGCTACCGGTCTTGTTCGCAAGACTGGATCCAGGCTCTCCGATCGGTGCGTGCGGAATCATGACCCCACCACCATGTCGTACGCGCTCTGCACAGCGTCTGCGTTCTTCTCTCCGACCTTTCCCGGAAACCTGTCACGTACCGCATTCTTAATCGACTCCGCGGTAATCTCTCCGCTTGCGCCTGCAAATGCGCCGAGCATCACTGTATTCATGATCGGTTTTCCGATGATATCAAGCGCTATCCTGGTTGCATCGATCGTCCTGACCGCGGCTTCTGTCTCGAGGGGGAGGTCCTCCGGGTTATGCTCGGTATTGACGATGATCATGCCATCCGCCTTCAGTCCGCGGGCAACATCGACCGCTTCAATGAGCGTTGCGTCCTGCACGATCACATAATCCGGATCGTAGACCTGACTGCGCAGTCTGATCTTTTTATCGGAGAGGCGGACGAATGCCATCACAGGCGCCCCCCTCCGCTCCACGCCGAATGACGGGAATGCTTGGCTGTACATACCGTCCTCGAAAGCCGCTATCGCAAGCAGTTCGGCAGCAGTGACCGAGCCCTGCCCGCCGCGACCGTGAATTCGGATTTCTTTCATGACTTGTTACGTGACTGCGGTGGTGCATAAGTTTATCGCTGGCTTATGTGTTGCATTGCTGGGTGACTGGGTTCTAACTCATAAGTTTTCAGATATTCGAAACGTGGAGTATCAGACAATCATTATAAATTCCATCAATCTTATGCTGTGGCAAATAAATGCTGTTGGAAATTAATAAATGTCGCTCTTATCCTATTAACACCGCCAAGCAATTCAGTTGCATCATTTATTGCAAAATATTTAATTTTTAGTAGATCGGGCAGTTTCTCTTGACCAAGTTCTTCAATACCGATTTCAACGTATTTTGATAAAACAAATTCCAAAAATTCTTTTTGGTTATTGTCTAATGACTTAAATATATGTGATTGTGCTCTAGCAACTCTTTCTTCTCTTGAAATTGGTTTAATTGCAAAAGAAATATATTCTAAAGCATCAAATATATCACTGTTTTCTGCATCTATTAACTGCTGCAATGTTTTCAATTCATTCATTCCATAACCTGCTTCTGCCAGTTTATCAAGCAGGACTTTTCTTGTTAGGGGATTTGACCATATTTTACGAAGCTCATCTTCATCTTTAAAAAATTCAGGCAATTTTCCAAACAGGTTATGTAAAAATTCTTCAGCTGAGATTGGTTTCCCGTCTGCACTCCAAAATGATGTTTGAATCATATGCTGAATTTCACGCTCTTTACCATCGCTAAGTTTTATTTTTACTTTCTTAGGGCATTCGCATGGTGTTTTCCCACACTTCGGACAAGGTTCTGATGGTGCTTTTTCACATACACAAGGTCTTTTGCCGCAGACCGGACATGGTTTTAATGGCGTTTTTTCACATACACATGGCGCTTGACCACATTTTGCACATATTTCAGCCACGGGTTCACCATCCCATTCAGGATCTGCAAAGTGCTGATGTGCATCAACGAAATCATAAATTGTGAAAAACTCTTTTCCATCAAATAATCTTGTACCACGCCCAACAATTTGTTTGAATTCGATCATTGAATTAATTGGACGCATTAAAACAATGCTTCGGATATTCCTTGCATCAACACCGGTTGAAAGCTTTTGTGAAGTTGTAAGAATTGTAGGGATGGTTTTTTCATTATCCCTGAATTCTTCCAAGTATTGGTCACCAAGTTTCCCATCATCGGCAGTAACACGCGCACAGTAATTGGGTTCTTTACTTTCTTTATGCTGATTAATTAAATCTCTAATCGCAAGCGCATGATCTTGGGTAGCGCAAAACACGATGCCTTTTTCATTTTGATTTATCTCTTTTAATAGTAATTTTGTTTTGTATTCTTCTCTGACTTTAATTTCGATTATTCTATTCCAATCGTCTCCTTTGTAGATTTTCCCAGCTTCTACATTTCCTTCAAGAATCCTATCATCAGATGTGTAAACATAATCATCCAATGTGGTTTTGATTCTCCTGACTTTAAAGGGGGTTAAGAAACCGTCATTAATCCCCTCTTTCAGTGAGTAAACATAAAGCGGTTTTCCGAAATATTTGTAAGTATCAGCATTCTCATCTCGTTTTGGAGTAGCAGTTAAACCCAGTTGAACGGCAGGAGAGAAGTATTCCATTATTGCCCTCCAATTTCCTTCGTCGTTCGCCCCACCCCGATGACATTCATCAATAATTATCAAATCAAAAAAGTCTTTGGGATATTCTCCAAAGTAAAGGGCATCATTTGGACCACTCATAAAAGTTTGAAATATTGTGAAAAATATACTGCCATTTGTTGGAACGGAGCCTTTTTTCCTTATTTCATCGGGTTTAATTCTAACCAGCGCGTCTTCAGGAAATGCGGAGAATTCATTGAAAGCTTGATTTGCCAGAATATTTCTATCTGCGAGGAATAAAATTCGCGGTCTTCTTGTACCATCCCGCTTTAAATTCCAACGTGCATGGAAAAGTTTCCAGGCAATTTGAAAAGCGATATTGGTTTTTCCTGTGCCGGTTGCAAGAGTCAATAGCAATCGATCTTTTTCTTCGGCGATAGCGTCTAAGGCTTCATTTGTTGCAATTTCCTGAAAGAATCTGGGCTTATAAATTCCCCCATTATGAATTGCATTGAATTGTTCTTTCCAATTGTTTTTGATATTGAATGTTTTATTCCACAATTCGTCAGGCGTTGGGAATTGTTGTATTAGCCCTTCGCTACCTGTTTCTATACATATCTGGTAAATCTCTTTGCCATTGGTTGCAAAAGTTGTTTGTAAATGAAGTTTTTCAGCGTAATTTTTTGCCTGTGCAACTCCTTCTCCAACTTTCTTTTCATCGCTTTTGGCTTCTATTGCTGCAAGTTTACGACCTTTGTAAACCAGAATATAGTCTGAAATTAATGGTTTTGCGCGCCCTGCACCCGTTTGAAGTTTTCCCAGAGTAATGTGATGTTCTCTCAATACTTTAGAATCTTCTACAATGCCCCAGCCGCTTTCTTTTAGCTTGGGATCGATTAGTTCAGCACGGGTGTCTGCTTCATTCATTGGTATCCTTAATTTCTTTTATTCTATTTAAATTATTTTGTCTTGTTGCAACGCTTCTACCTAATTCATCTTCAGCTTGTTTTCTATTACTACATGGGGACAATTTGCCCCTATGTAACTTCCAAGTTCTGCATATCTTTTGTGCATCTTTAAAAATTCCGCCTTGGGGGATATGGCAGTATGTTCCAAAATGGAACGAACTAAACTGTAGACAAATTGTCGACAGTTCAGTTTCAGTAATCTATGACCCCCCAAACGCTTTTTGTTTTCAGATTCGTTCATTATTCCACGATGGTATCATTTATTGAATTTTCTTCTTCCTTATTTGTGCCTCGGGCAATTCATTATAATTGGTTTTTGTTGATACTTTTGTGCCGGATTTTTCTTCGAGTTCTTTCCTGGCATTTCCTGCAACGGTTCCGCCTTTGGTAGCAGCTTTTTTATTTTCAGGAAATCCTTTTGCATCTTTCTTTTTTGCGATTTCTGTCGTTGATGCTTCGCCCAGCATTGTAAAAATTAGTTCGAGGTCGGTCATGTGATCGCGCAGGTTGTCTTTTGGTTTATCAAGCGCTTTGAAATTTTTGTATTCAGAGGGCGTCATGCCGAATGTCGCCTTACTGATTTCAGCCGTCAGTATAGCGTATTCCAACTGTTCTTTCACGCCTCTTTTCTTCCACTCTTCAGTTAGTTCATCCCGGACAGCGATACCTCTTGCTCTCTTTTCGATCCATTCGTCTGAATAGCCTTTTTGTTTGTAGATCTCGCGCATACGCTTTGTTGCGATTTCCGGATTTTCGATCTCTTCGAGTCGTTCATAGCCAACTTTTGCCAGCCAGCGTTTGAAAGGTTCCGCCTTGGGGGATGGGATAGATTGAATTATTCGCAAAAGACCTTCGGTATTGGCAACATCCGTATTATAAAATTTGCCGTCAGCCGACTGCATTTTCAGTTGACTACAAATTGTAGTCAACTCGCTGTTATCCTTTTTGAGTCTGGTTTTAAGTACACTCCAATATTTTCGAGGATTTGGACTATCCGTTAGAATCTCGATTACATCCACAATAGAAAAATACCATTTCTGGTTGCTTTCGTCCCATGCTCTGCGGACTTGTTTTTGCTCAAATAAAATTAATTCATTCATGCTGATGCCTCCGTGAGTTCACCATTGAAGGCTTTTGCAAGGATTGATTTTTTTAGTTCTTCCAAGTCTGCGAGTTTCTTTTCGTAGACTGCTTCGAGTCTTTTGGTTTCGGATGAGAGGGCGCCGAGTTTTGTGACGATGACTTGTTGTTCAGATAAAGGTGGCAATGGAACTGAAAGATTAGAAAAGAAAGTTAGACTTAAATTCGCTCTTGCATTATTCACTTCATTTTTGTGCAAGATTTCTTTCATGTATGGTGAATTCAATAAATTCATTAAATAAATGTTTGATATAAATTCAGGTTTACATCGCAAAATGCAAACTGCTTGATTAATATTTGCAACATCGTCCAACGTATACATGGCAGTTCTTCCAATGGATGCGCCAACAATGTTGGTTAGGACATCACCTTTTTGTAAAATCGATTTTTTGTCTTTTAAGTTAAATCTATTTTCTACAAACTTTCTATTTTCCAATATAAGTTGATATTCGCCAACATTTTCACTTGTGATAAAAAGTACTCCGGGTTCTTCAACATATTTAATTCCTTGCCATTTTGGGGAAGACCCTTTTGTAATCAACGAACAAATGCCCCCCAACTTTTTCTCAGCCCATCCTTCGCCTTTATTCTCAAAAATACTTTGTAAATAGCTTTCAAAAATCTTGTTTGCATTTTTTAAATTCTTCTCAGCGTTTTCTTTTGCTTTTGTAATGTTTTCAAAAGCTTCATCTAAAATAGCAACGATGCGTTTTTGTTCATCAATAGATTTAGGAAAATGAATATCCATTTTTCTGAACTTAGGCACGTTAAGATTTTTTTGTGCTGTTCCTCTTGCTAAAGAGTAGATGTAATCGTTTAAAGATAATATTTGATAATTTAAAAATTCTTGACATAATTCGTTTTCATTTTTTGAAATAATAGATAAACCACTATCGTTCAAAAAAAACTTTCCTTTTACAAATCGAGTGCATTTTTCAGACATGGCAAAACGAGATATGATTAAACAATCTTCACGATTTGATTCATCCATAAAAAATGTTGCACCACCACCACCATACACGGGATAAATTGTGCCCCCGTCTCTTTTTTTGACCACTCTTGTTCCGTATTCAACGAAACAAACATCATCCACTTGATCCGCTTCCCAAACCATGGTTATAGCAACCCCTTTATCGATTTGAGAATCTCCGCGCTTTCCTTGTCAAGCATTGCGATTTCACCCAATATTTCTTGCGGTTCTCGAAGCGGCGCTTCCTCTTTTTCATTAGGATTTTTCACAGACAAATCAAATGTGTCTACATCCACATCAGCAACATTCACAGTCCATGAATTTGCCGAATCCGCTTTTGTTTTTTGCAATTCAACAAATTCCGCCAGATCATTTTCATTCAATGGATTGGTTTTGCCCAAGTTTCGATCCAAATTAAGCTGATAATACCACACTTTTCGTGTTGGAACGCCCTTTTCAAAAAACAGCACAACTGTTTTTACGCCTGCACCCAAAAATGTGCCGCCCGGTAAATCCAGAACAGTGTACAGGTTACAATTCTTTAATAGATGTCTTCTTAATGAAATCGATGCGTTATCGGTGTTTGATAAAAATGTATTTTTTATGACAACGCCTGCCCTGCCTTGAGCTTTTAGTATCTTGATGAAATGCTGCAAGAATAAAAAGGCGGTTTCTCCCGTTTTAATTGGAAAGTTTTGCTGAACTTCCTTCCTTTCTTTGCCGCCAAAAGGTGGATTTGTTAAAATAATATCATAGCGGTCTTTTTCTTGAATGTCTGTAATATTCTCTGAAAGCGTGTTGGTATGAATTATGTTTGGCGAACCAATACCATGAAAGATCATGTTCATGGTGCCGATAATATATGCGAGTGATTTTTTCTCCTTGCCGTAAAATGTGTTTTGTTGAAGAATTTCCACATCTTTAGTAGTCAAATCTTTACTATTTTTTAGATATTCAAAAGCTTCACACAAGAAACCTGCTGAACCAACTGCGCCATCATAAATTCGATTCCCGATAGTTGGATCTACAACCTTTACAATTGTTTTGATGAGCGGGCGCGGAGTATAGTACTCTCCACCATTTCTGCCGGCATTGCCCATATTTTTGATTTTAGTTTCATACAAATGAGACATTTCATGTTTTTCAGCATGGGAACCAAAACGCAACTGGTCAATTAACTCAATAACCCCTCGTAAGTTATAGCCGCTCTGAATCCTATTCTTTAGTTCGCTAAAAATCTCTCCAATCTTGTATTCGATTGTATCTGCGCTGTCTGCATTCACTTTGAATTTTTTAAAATAAGGGAATAATTTTTGATTGACAAAATCGGTTAAATCGTCCCCCATAAGTGCTTTATGATGGTCCAATTTACCATCTTTACCTTTAGGTACTGCCCATACACCCCATTGAAACTCAGGGCTAATTATACACTCATACGTTTTCCCTGTCAATTCCGCAGATGTCTGGTTTTCTTTTTCAAGATCATCAATATATTTTAAAAAAAGAATCCAGGAGGTTTGCTCTACATAATCTAATTCACTGCCACAACCTGCATCTTTCCAAAGAACATCATCCACGTTTTTAAAAATTTGTTCAAACATTTATTTTAAATTCTATTTGTGGTGCAGTCACTATAACCCCGCACTTAAGTACAAGACTTGTGCGCTCGCTATTCCGCATTTCGGTTTGGCTGCACCGATGTCTTGTACATAATCCGCCAGTAGCGAACATACGCATCGATCGTGAAGCTCTCCTCGTTCCATGCTGTGCAAATTGAAACTCATCCCACATAAATCTGACTGCGCAGTCTGCTTTTTCGGTCGGAGAGGCAGACGAATGCCATCACAGGCGCCCCCCCCCGCTCCACGCCAACTACCCCACTCCACTCACACCACCACCCACGCCGCAACAAAGACCGCCATGATCCCGACGATATCCCCGATCGCGGTGATGAGCGGGATCACGACATCATCGGGATCGAGTCCGTGCCTGTGCGATACGAATGCGATGCCGATGGTTGCGGCGAAGACCACTGCCATCTCGATACATCCTGCGATCAGTGTTATCTTGAGCAAGAGTCCGTACACGACGCCGATACCCAGCAGAATCGCAGCCGCCCAGACCGCCACACTGAGCACCACGCACGATACGCCCCCGATCACCAGGCATGCTATGATGTTGTTTCTGACCACCACTCCCCCGACCGGCTCGACAAGACCGAGATGAAACGCAGACGAGAGTCTTGCGCCAAGAATGCTGCCTGTATCGCCGCCAACCTTGATAAGCGGCGGGATCAGGATCAGAAGCACGGGAAAAGCAATGAGAAGGTCCTGCCCGGCATGGAGCAGTTGACCTGCTGTGATGCTGATGATTGCTGCAACGAGAAGAACAGGGATGCCCCGCTTCATGATTCCGGTCACAGTGTAATATGCCATATCCAGATCACCGCCTTTGCAGCACAGAAGACCATAAGCATCGTGATAACATCGCCGAGCGTGCCGAGCGCAGGCGTAGTGACATTATCCGGATCGATGCCATGCCTGAATGCGCCGATCGTTATAACAACCGCAATTACAGCGAGAATCAAGCCGGACGACACTCCTGCAAAGACCGCGATCGAGACGAGCACAACCACCCCGACACTTTGCATACCGAGCGCAACTGTGAATAGATGGGCAAGTATTCCGAGCACAACCGACATGATCAGGCTGAGCGTCAGCGAACCTGCCACGTTGTTTATGAGTTCTGGGTTACGTTCGATCCTGCTGATCAATCCGAGATGTATCGCACTTCCGAGACGGGATCCGAGTGTGCACGAGATGTTGCCGCGCATGCCGAGTATCGCAGGCACGAGCACCAGCAACCCCGGGATCATCTCGATCGCATCGATCATCTTGACCAGTATGATGCCGGCAAAGACTCCGCCGATGGTGCAGACGAGTTCGAAAGGCAGCGCCTCACCAACGATGCTCTTCACACTCGTGTACCGATCAAGGTAGTCGTCTCGCTCCGGCATGGTAATATCATCGGGTGCAAGATATTAAAATGTGGCGGACGGGTTGGTACATATACGGTAAGTTAATCTTTTAACCCCTCATGCCGATACTGGCACCGATGAAGAAATCGACATTTGAGATCACAGCATCGATAGGCGCGGTGCTCTTCTTTATCCTGATGTGCGCTGTATTCAACAGCATCAACGCAGGAGGAGTTGGTTTTCTGGCAGCGCTACTACTATTCATCCTCGTAATCAGTGCAGCAGGGTTCAAACTGGCTGATTTTGGAGAATGATGGCTGTCAGCACCCATTACCTGAGCTTCTCAACAGGCGGGAATGCAGACATCATCGACATAACCGATGACGTCTCCGACGCGCTCTCAAAATCAGGACTCTCCGGTGGAACCGCCACGATATTTGCGCCCGGCGCTACAGGTGCGGTGACAACGATCGAGTACGAATCCGGCTTGATCTCTGATCTCAAGGATATGCTTGAGCGGATTGCGCCGCAGAATATCGAGTATGCGCACAACTTGAAGTGGGGCGATGGCAACGGGCACTCCCATGTGCGGGCAGCGCTGCTTGGTCCGAGTCTCTCTGTGCCGTTTTCCGGTGGCAGGATGCAACTCGGGACGTGGCAGCAGATCATCTTCATCGATCTGGACAACCGCCCAAGGGACCGGAAGTTGATCGTGCAGATCGTTGGGGAATGATCCACACGCGGCATTCGCCGGATCGATTGAGGTGGAATGGGCTTTGCGAAAGTCGGTCTTCTGGGAACGGTCACGATCGATGCGCGGGGTTTGGTGGCTTCGGGATGCTGGCATGGGGCATACCGAGGTCGGCGGTGGACGCGTGGACGAAAGAGGTTTGTGGGGCGGACATTCTTCCAATTCACACATAAACCCACCCAAAACTTCATATTGCATATCGCAAAAAGTTTATATAGGGTATGGTTAACTTGGGTTTGATATTCTAACAAATGGAATGTAGATGAAGGCACGATGGAACAACAAGCAAATGGCGAACATCATGATAAGAGACCAGTTTACTCGGTATGAGGTGGTTATGTGGTAAACTCCACTGATGCACAGAGGATTGTTTCATTTTCTATCAGTGATGCAAACAATGTATCCGCTGTTCGGGTGGCAGAGATTCTCCAACGTCTCCAGAATATTCTTTATACCATAGGCGACCATCTCGAAGGAAATGCGCCACGTACCAGAGGGGACTTTCCACAATCGATCAAAGAATCATGCACATTGGTCATCACTGGATTAGATATGGGGAGTGTTCATGCAGAAATGCAAATAGGAGCTGCGCAGACAAGCCTGCCAGGGATGCAAACATTGGGCGAAAGGTCAATTAGCGTCGCTGGCGATTTTTTGAATGTTTTGAATGCTCCTTCTGACCGAGAGGAGTTAGATTTGGAACTACGCCGTTTAATAGACAACCCACATCGTTGCAACCGGATTTTGAGAGAATTTGACTACGTATGGCCTGCTAACGGACACTCACAAAGGGAAGTTAGTTTCGTATTCGGAAAGTCCCCACAAAATCAACTCAACCCAGCGCAGAAGGCAGTGATCCAATCACTTCTACAAAAACCTCCGGACGAGTATGAGAAGGAGATTTTTGGAAGATTGACTGAGTTAAGAGTAGATAAAAAGAGACAGTTCCATGTCGATTCAACGGAGGGACTAATCCATTGTCAATATACGCCTGAGATAGAGGATGTGATAGTCGATTCTATAGGGGAATTTGTAAGAGTCCGCGGAATGATGATGCCGACACGAAGCGGCACGTATATTTTAGGAGTCGATGATGAAAATTCTTTAGAAACTTTACCACAGTACTTTCTAAAGACCTTCGGGAGTGGGTCAAGTGAGAAACATCTAAAAGAAGATATAGCAATCGATCTCATTTTTGAAAATGATATGTATATTGCTTATAATGATGATCTTGGACTTCTTGTGGCTGCACAATCCATGAAGGGAGCAATCGAAGGAATCAATGAAGAGTTTGTCATCCTGTGGTCCGAATATGTAGAGGTTGCGGAGCACGAGTTAGCGGATGGCGCGAAGAATTTTAGAGATAAACTGATTAAACTTGTGGCGTAGGTGGTGGATACAACGACAACATACAAAACAAGAAATATCGAATCTGCTTTAAGCAGCAAAGGTTTTCAAAGTCGGCACGGTTCTAAACACAAAATATATGTCTACGAAGGTGGATCTGAGATGGATATCCATACCTTTGTGAGCCACGGCGTGAAGGAATATGGTGGTTCGCTGCTCAGTGCAATGAGAAGGCAGCTTAAGCTGTCCCATGAAGAATTTGATGGCGTGGTGACATGTTCCATAGATACGGAAGAATTGGCTGGAATTTATTCTGAAAAGTGATTAATCTAATCATTTCAACTCCACCTATCTAATAATAGATAATTCGACATGTGATCTATATGCTCGTATCGCCCACCCCACCTCTATCATGCTTACACTAACACGTAACCGCCCTCCGCGGATGCCCCGAATTTATTCGGGGTTTGGTGACTCAAAGCTGCCCAACCACAGCCATGACCCGGTCGATCTCGCTTTCCGTGATCACAAGCGGCGGCAGGAACCGGAGCACAGTATCAGCAGTGCAGTTGAGGAGTACGCCGCGCTCTCTTGCCATATTCACTAGATCGCCACACCCTGTCTCGAAGTCGATCCCGACCATGAGCCCGATACCACGCACCTCCCGCACCCTGTTTCCGGCGAGCGACTCAATCGATTGCAACCCCCGAAGGAGATGGGCGCCAAGCGTCCTTGACCGCTCCACGAGCCCTTCATCTTTGATAACAGAGATCGTTGCAAGCGCGGCTGCACATGCAAGCGGACTTCCCGCGAATGTTGCGCCGTGTTCGCCGCGCTCGAACTTGAGATCCTCGTGCGATGCCATCGCACCGATCGGAAATCCGCTGCCAAGGGCTTTTGCCATGGTCATGATGTCAGGCTTGATCCCGTAATGTTCGTAAGCAAACCATGCGCCGGTCCTCCCAAACCCGGTCTGTACCTCATCAAGGATCAGCAGGATATCGTTTGAGTCGCAGATCTCCCGTACCTCCCGGAGGTACTCTGCGGACGCGATGTGGATGCCGCCTTCTCCCTGAACCGCTTCGAGGACTACCGCTGCCGTATCCGGCGTGATCGCCGCAGCGATCGCTGCTGCATCGTCGTATCTCACGAATGTGACGCCCGGGATGAGCGGCTCGAAGGGTTTTCGGTATTTCTCTGTGTGCGTGAGACTGAGCGCTCCAAGCGTCCTTCCGTGAAACGAGTTCTCGCTTGCGATGAAATCGGTTTTCCCTGTGCTACGGCGCGCAAGTTTCATGGCAGCCTCAACAGCTTCGGTCCCGGAGTTGCAGAAGAAGATGCGGTCGAGTCCGGTCAGGTTAGCGAGTTCCTCTGCGAGTTTTATCTGCGGCTCGGTGTAGTAGAGGTTCGAGGTGTGTATAAGCGTCTCTGCCTGCGTCCGGATCGCTTCAACAACTTTCGGGTGGCAGTGCCCGCAGACGTTCACAGCAACTCCTGCGATGCAGTCGATGTACTCGTTGCCTTCCGCGTCCCAGACCCGGGCACCGCTGCCGCGGGTTAGGGTGATGGGCTGGCGGGTGTATGTGGGCTGGATGTATTTTGCTTCGGATTCTATGAGGGTCATGGTTGCAAGGGTTATTGGTGCGGCGGTACTTTTGGGTTTTGGGTTTGCCAGCCACGCTGTTTCACACCGGTACGGCTAATGGCAGGTGCTTTACGACCACACTCTCAAATACGGATCGCATATCCTCCCCGGGTTTGAGCGCCATCAGCGCAACAAGTATCTCCTGCGCAACCTCGGGCTCGTGGATGATTGTGCAGTCAACGCAGCTCCAGACCATTCTGCCGGTCGAACTTTCGACATACTTGCCGCCTGTGCGCGTGTCGTTACACGGATAAAACGGACAGAAACAGAACGTACAGTCCTGTCCCTCAAAATGACATGGGTAATATTCGCAATCTCTTCTGCCCACACGTATTCCACCCTTCAGCACATCCTTAATGTTTCTTCTGGCGAGATTCCGCCCCCACTCGGATATCGCGCTGCTGATCACATCGATCAGTTTCTGGTTCATGAACTCCGCGTCGATCCGGATACAGTCCCTGCCGCACTCGTGCACCTCAATCCCGTGCTCAGAGAGGCGGCAGATCAGTTCTGACATGTCCATCCCGAAATCACTGATATCCACCAGTACGTGATTCTCTTCGCTCCTGATGATCGAAAATCCCCGTATATTTTCCAATTTTCCGGTCAGGTCGGCATCCATCTAAAACCTCATGGCAAATCCGGACAGTTCCTCAGACCCAGACTCGATTTCTTTGATCTCCAGACCTGAAACGTTTGCAGCCCCGGGACCTTGCTTGAGCAGCCTGATCATCTCTTCGATCTTCTCGCCCTGTCCCTGGATCGCGGTCTCGACGCTTCCGTCTGGCAGGTTTCTGACCCAGCCACAGAGACCAAGATCGTTTGCGCACCTCACTGTGAAGTATCTGAATCCTACGCCCTGCACCCTGCCGGTTACGATGATTTGAACCGTCTTCATATTTTCACCTCACTATCGCGCAAAGTAGAGTTTTCATTCATCCGACTGACTATATCTCTTTTCCTCCTGAGGGCTTCGGGACTATATCATTCGACCATCGCCCCGACTGCAAATTGTGTCAGGATCACTATGCAGCGACTGCATTCGGGTTGCAGGGCTTTGTTTAAACTGGCACAATCGAAAACTCCAGTAAAAATACTCCGATTTTCATACAATTCCATAAAACATCATCGTATCAGAAACCATGGTCCCCCCAATGCCAGAATAACCTGACACCATAGTGCCTCCACAAAGATTATATACGATTACCTCATAATAATAATAATAATGTAAAAAGATTCTGTATCGGTTCGAAACAGAAATCCGATTATACTACTCCGCATGTATAATTTGGAACTTTTGTGTCATCAGACTCTCCAATTCCTGATAGTAATCGCCTAAATTGTTGAAGAAAGTATCTGCTGCATCAACGAATTGGCTAAATTCATCATGATAATTGTTATTGACCAAATGTTTCTTTGCAAATTTCCACAATCTTTCGATAAGATTCAAATTTGGAGCATAAGGTGGTAAGAATAGCAGCAAGATGTTGTTTTCTTCTGCAAATGCCCGCGTAGCCTTTGCATAATTGTATCTCGCATTATCCAATACAAAAACGATTTTGGCATCCGGGTATGCACCTCTCACCTTTTGTAGAAACTGGATGACACGTTCAGCGTTACAGGTTTCTTCTGTTAGTGTTATATGAGTGGAGAGGTCTGCAATGTCAAGTGCTCCGAGTATGTTGATTCTTTTTCTCCCGGTATTGGATTTTATTGCGATTGTACCTTTTTTACCTCTTGGTTGCCACATTCTTGCATTTACCACGTTGTGAAGAAGGTGACAGGCATCAAAGAAGAGCAGAACGGTCTCCTTTTGTTGAGAATGGTAGTCAATCTGTCGGATGAATTCTCTCTGTTCCGCTTCGCTTGGAGCCTTGCCCGGGATCAATCCGGTTTTCTTAAAGGATAATTGAAGTTTTTTTTACATAAGAGCTGCACATGGCCCAAATTGTACTTGATTTCAAAGTTCTGTTCGATATATCGCTTCACATCCTTTGCAATGGCGAATGAACCTTTGGTTGCCTCATTTCTAAGTTCACGCAACTGCTCATCGCTTAACATCGCCTGACCTCCTTTGTAATGAAGGGTGAGTAAAGAGTCGATCCCGCCCTTCTGGTAAATATTTATCCAGTCGGTGATGGTATTATTCGTAACCGACAAAAATTTAGCGATATCCGTGTATTTCCAACCAAGATATATGAATTTGAAGGCTTGAATCCGTTTCAGCACTTTAACCGAATTAACGTCCTTCTCAGCAAGCTTAAGTTGCTCATATTCCGCCTCCGAGATGATGACTCGTTGGAATGTTTCGCCTTTTCTCATGTATTACCATGGGGAGGAACTAGTATATAAAAGTTACAAAGAACAGATATGGTTTACTATACATTAGAGGTTGGGCATCGGCTCTGTGGAGGATGTCGATGGCGCAGTCGAAATCAACAAAAAAGGGGTAACCGCAATGTACAAACACAGGTTAGTAAACATCTTGGCGATATTGATTATAGTACCGGCTATGATCTGCACGGTTTCGGCAGGTCCTATCAGTATGTCCGTATCACAAGTTGAACTTGAGGGAACGAATGCCATACAGGAGGCAATAGACGCAAACGGGGGTAACTGGACAGCAGGCGAAACGTCTGTATCTGAACTTACGGTAGAGGAGAAGCTGCAATTGTGCGGCGCGAGAATAGGTCCGATTCCAGAGGGTGCACAGTTTGCACAACCGTCTTTGAGGGCGAGTGCCACTTACGTCGAATCATTCGATTGGCGCAACAAGGATGGCAAGGACTGGATGACGCCGGTTAAGAGTCAGGGATCCTGTGGAAGCTGCTGGGCGTTTAGCGCGCTCGGTGTTGTCGAGGCGGCGATCAACATCTATGCAAACGACCCGGACATCGATATTGATCTATCAGAACAGAATCTCGTATCTGATTGCTGCAGTGCCGGGAATTGCGGCGGCGGATGGCCCGACTGGGCACTTAAGTATGTCAGGGACACAGGAGTGTCAGAGGAGAGTTGTTTCATATACACCAGACGTAACGGCGCATGTACGCCATGCTCTGGCTGGGCAGAGAATTCATGGAAGATTGAAAATTATAAATATGTATCATCATCAAAAGACGCATTTAAATCCGCTCTTCAGGAGTATGGTCCACTGTCTGTCGTGCTGAGTGTACCAGACGACTGGTTCTACTACAGGGGAGGGGTCTACGAACCGGCATGGTCAGCCAATGACGGCGTCGGATGGGCAAACCATGCTGTGGTACTGGTCGGATGGGACGATTCCGAGGGTTGCTGGATCATCAGGAACAGTTGGGGATCAGGCTGGGGAGAGCAGGGTTACGCGAGAGTCCTGTACGGAAATCTCGAGAAGTATAATTATACGTATGCTGTTACCGGCATAGTCCACGATACGGCAAACCAGCCACCGGTTGCAGGAACATCCGCAAACCCGACAAGCGGAACTATCCCGCTTGATGTAGCATTCATAGGAACCGGAACTGACAGCGATGGCACAGTCGGCTCGTACGAGTGGACATTTGACGATGGTGCAAGTTCAACATCGCAGAATCCAACCCACACCTACACCAGTCCCGGAACGTACACGGCAACACTCACAGTTACCGATGACGACGGGGCAACCGGGTCAGACAGCGTAGCGATCACGGTTACCGGATCCACGACCGGCACATGGGTTAATCCGGTCGCTGCAACAGCATCATCGTACTACAGCAGCACGTATGCTCCAACAAAGGCGATCGATGACAACACAGCAACCCGCTGGTTCACAACAAGGTACGACGGTCCACCGTGCTGGATACAGTTCGATCTCGGGAGCACAAAACCGACCAGCAAGGTGCGGGCGATCATCTACTACAAGGATGTCCCGATGACGCTTGATGTCCAGGTCTCAAACGATGCCGCGAACTGGGAGACTGTGGTATCGGGTTCACCATCACCGAGGGCGGCACCTTTGTAGAGATTCCATTTGCGCAGACGAACGCCAGATACATCCGGCTACACGAGACCGGCTTTGCACGGATGTACGGACAGTGCACCGAGTTTGATGTATATGCATATATGTGAGTAATCCTGGGGTTGTGGTGGTTGCACACTTTGCGCCACCGCCCCTTGATCTATTTTTTTCTACCGTTACTGCGCAATCCAAAACTTTAGGTATGAACCGTTTATATATTTGATATTGATGGTTTCCGATTCTACCAGTGAAACTGTGGCTCAACGGATAGACGCTCTACTGCGCAGGATCGGGGATGATCTGCAAAGCCACCATATCGTATTCCGGGAGGAACTGAAAAAGACGGCACCAAGGGCAGATCGGGTGGATGTGACACTCTGGGCGGAAGAAGGCAACGGGAGGGTCTCATGCGAGATTATAACCGTGCCCAACCAGATATTTGAACCGGGGACGGATCGTTATGCCAAGCTACTTGAGTATATCGCGGTCTGTCTGAATATAAGGGGGGAGACGCTTGGAATACGGAGGATCGGGATAGAGACCAGCCCCGAACTGAATACCAATCAACTCATAAGCGACGTGAAAGAGTACTTTGAGCGCGAGTTTTTCATAACACTCCTCGATGCGAACTTTGGCAAGCCGATACAGTGGCAGAAAGGGAGAATCGAGCAGGGGGAGGTCAGGATCGGTCAGGTCAGGTCAGGACGGTACGATTCCGGAAGGTCGGTTGGGGTGGTGATCACAGGAACCGACATCAAGACAGTCGCTCTCGAGAACGGCAACGTAGTTTACAGAAATGAGATCGCTATCGAGGAAGGAAGACCGATTGAAGAGGTGCTTGAAGAGTGTCTCACAAAGGCTGCTACCGAGGTTGGTATCAGCGAAAACGAGGATGTTTATATCGGCGTTCCCGGACCGGTGGATCCTTATGGGAATATCGTAAGGATGGCAGAGGCGAAGGGTGTGACCAGGGAGTCGCTTGAAAATTTACAGCGGAAGTACCCCTCCATCAGGTTCATCAACGATGCCAATGTGGAGGCGGTCTATCACAGGATCGTCTGGGCAGGCAACATCGCAACCGACCAGCCGACTGTGGCGCTTGTATTACGAAAGGGGATCGGGTTTGCGATTCTCGTGGAGGGCTACCTCTTGTCGTGGGTGGGCGCACCGATGGAGACTCATTTCAGGGTGAAATTCTCAGAGGATGCTACAATCTGTAATTGTGGCATGAAGGGGTGCCTTGAACTTCCATCCGAATGGGTGGTTGACAGGTTCATGCATCTGGCATCGGAGAGGGGCGTGAAGATTCCTCCTGATTTTGCAGAGAATGTAGCGTGTGCAGGCGATAAGTGTGACCTGCTGGCAGCAGACGTCGGCGCTTTCTTAAGACGCGATTTGGAGCTACAGGAGGTTGCATCGGACGTGTTCACGGAGTACGGGGAGAATCTCTCGGTTCTCTTCGGGGAACTGGCACGGCTGATGGATGTGTGGGATCCTCTAGAGTCGACATGCAGGCATGCAAGCTTGAGTATT
>JGI12150J12686_103573_pt1 | contig 36688 bp, 37 predicted proteins | sample ANMFosRound1_FD_12686 | JGI IMG/M metagenome (IMG submission 12686)
TCGAGCTCGGTACCCGGGGATCCCACAGTGTCTGCACCCATTCACCCATGTTTTGATACACAATACCGATGTTATTAAGAGTACGTGAGGTTCCTTGCTTATCGTCAAGCTCCTCATAAATTTCATTTGCCCTTTCCCAGCATTCCAAAGCTTGATCCCATTCCCCCTCTTTATAGAAGTCGTTTCCTTCATCCAGAAGCTCATCTGCGGTTGCTTTATCAGTTCCCATCAAGCCGCCTCCGGTTCTGTCTTCGATTCATCATATAGCTTATCCCAATCACTGAATATGACCCCTATTGTGTGGGTAATATGGCTGCTAATCAGCAATTCCCGCTCTCCTTTAGCACCCTCATCCAAAATGCCGTATGACTACACTGCCCCTCGATATCGGTTTGTCGTGTAATGCGATGAAGTAGAAGTGCTCCATAACCTATAATGTTCGCGAAAACACAAAGGGACAGCCCCGCCGTTAGCGATTTTCGTTGTGATTGTAAACGCATGCAAGAGGGAGGGGGCTTTCATCATTTTGCAGATATTTCGTAAACATTTTGTAACACACTTTGTCCCACCACAAAACAAATCAACCGCAAGCGGTGATATAGCTACAAACAGTTGGGGGTCAAAAGTGTAGATGGAACGGGAATTACTGGCTGCTAATCAGCTCCAAAAAATGCGTACTATTCTCGGAATGTAACGGCATAGTAAGTTGGTCCACATCTTCGGAAATCTTCTTATCATTCTTTTTTCCGGCATAATAGCCAATGATCTTTATCTTCTTCCCCATCGCATAGCCAAGTTGCCAATATGCTGTATTGTCAAAGTCCCTCTGTATATCAATCACGTATACGCAGTTCTCGTTGGCGTCTTCCATGTCTTGCATTGCCGATTTTACATTTTCACGCTTTTTAATGCATTTAATATCGATGTCCACATTCTTTGCCCTACGCACATGATCCTTCAGTAATTTTTCAATGTGTTCATCACAAATTTTAAGATCATCCTTACATGATAAAAATATTTTATACACACGCTGATGAACCATATCTTCGCTCATGGCAATTCCCGGATACTCCTTACTTCTTCTTTGCACCTTGACAGCAGAGTATTTGCATAACTCTCAACTTTTGTAAACTCATCGCTTTTAAACTTCTCTTTCAAATCTGCCCAGCTTTCATTCTCTACAAAACCAAGGTTCTCATCAATAGCGTCCTTCAGGGATAGGAATGTGTCTAGATTGTCCGCTCTCTTCAGGTGGATGATACTGCCATGTGTATAGACAATTTTATCAAGTGTCATGGCACAGGATACAAAAAGGTCCCTGCTACGATCCTCGCCCATGGTCGCGTGGTCTTTGACGATTTCGACAATCCCGCGGCAAGCCAAGAAGAGTGGGAAGTAGAGAGTGGCTTTTCTCATATTCTTTCTATCGCATAACAAGAAATATGCACTAACTATAGCTAATATGGACCCCACAATGCCTATGACGGTACTTAACCAGTTAATCGATTCTCCCGAAGTCACGGCAAATTCCGTGGTATTCCAATCCATAATGATAATAAAAATGCATTGATGGCATAAAACTTTTGGCTTTCTATATTCTTTGTGGGGTAATGAGCCGAAACGTCAACATTAAGCACTTATTCAAATATCTGATATTGGTTTTGCTTTGCAATGCGTCAGAGTTAAGATACGCTCAACGTAAATTCCAAAAGAGCCAAAAACCCCCCCGCATCGGACTCTTCGCCCCACGCCCTGCCCCTGAAAGAAGACCGCGTCAGAAAAATTAATACCCCCCACCCCCTGCTATGTTACGCAGCAATGAAAGAAATCATCATTAAAGAAGCACGGGAACACAACCTCAAAGACATCACGGTAACGCGCCAGCGGGACCGGCTGATCGCGATAACCGGAGTCTCAGGCTCCGGCAAATCAACGCTTGCGTATCGACACGATCTATGCCAGGAGGCAGGGGGATAGCAGCAACGATACGCAGGGGCAGGATACACTCAGGACATGGCAGCAGATCAGCTTCATCGATCGGGACAACCGCCCAAGAGACCGGAAGTTGATCGCGCAGATCGTAAGGGGGTGATCCACGCGGCATTCTTCGGATCGACCAGGACGGAATGGGGTTTGCGAAACCCAGTCTCGGGGAACTGCCGCACCATCTGGTGCTGATAAGCCCCACTCACGAGGGGTTTATGTGGGATGGGTTCTGATTTATCAAGTATGGGGCAAGGAGAACTCTGTCACGATCGATGCAGGGGCGTGCTGCTGGCTGAGTACATGCAAGACCGGAATGTAATTGGATTAAGAATGAACAGAGTGGAAACAAGGTAATATGAATAAAATTAGCGGCAATTTTTTTATTAGTCAGGGCCCACCTAAATCAGGGGATATTGTTAAAATATCAGATTTACAGAGATTACAGCATAAATTAGATTTAAACATTGAAAGAAGAAATGGCAATATTATTCTAATTATTGGTACGAGAGGTATTGGAAAATCTACAGCATTAGAGTATTTACAACATCATGTTCAAAATGTATTGCCATATGACTGTAGTAGATATTTTAATATTGGTTTGCACATTCCAGCATTATTAGAAAAAGAACATAATGAACGAGTACCTTATATTTTAAAAGAAATTGCAAAGATTCTATCTAATAACAAAACTGATGATATCATTTTTGTCACAAAAACGTTAAATGAAGAAAATGAACGTTCATTTTTCCTTTTTGTAGACAATTTTGATAGGCTCTATCAAAGCAAGGATGATTTGAGCTTTGTAAAGTACTTTTTTCAATCAGCAGATCCTGTATTAAAAGAATTGTCAAAAAAAGTTATTTTAATTTTCTCGTGTGCTCCTGAATGGAATGTCTTTTTAGATCAAAGAGATTTAAGTTATCTAAATTTTTCAAATAGAATAACTCTTGAACCATTATCTGAAGATGAGATAAGACAGTTAGTAGAATATAGGGCTATTGCGGAAGGTCTTAAACTTGAAGATATAATAGATAACAATGTTATTCCAACTCTTCGAGTAGCTTCAAGGGGAAATCCCCGTTCAGTTTTTCAGTTTTTGGAAAAAGTGATAAATAAATCCAATGCAAACTTACCCATCGATATTCATACTTTCCAAAAAGTAATTGGGTCTGAATTATTTGATAGTATCATTGAAAAATACAAAGATGTAGCCTCAAAATCGCCAGAAGTATGTTGGGGTATTAATCAAATGTTCCGTTATTTTGATATTCTTCAAAAAGGTGGTATCGATTATACAAAAGGAATTGAAAAACTAATTATTGCCCATGAAAAAGGTTTCATAGATGAATCTGAAATGAAACCAAGAACAGCATGGGGTAGAATATCTCATAGAAATGAATCCGGCAAATGGGTATTGAATAAACAAGTTAGAGAAACGATAAAAAAATTGTTTAGAGAAACGAAGATTGAAAAGGAAATACTATTAACTGCATACTCCGAAAATCCATTTACTATTTCAATAACTGAAATTGAAGATTATGTTGATAAATATCAAAGTTTTACTATAGATATAGAATCTGCTTCAAAGACATTCAGTAGCAGTTTAGAAGAATATATGTTAATAAACTCAATAGACGTTTTAGAGAACAGAATAAGATTAATTAATTCAGGATGGAATTGCCTAAAACAATTGTTGCTGACAATAATCGCTATTGAGGAAGGAGATGTGCCTAAAGAGTTATCTTCGCAACTTGAAGATGAAGAAACGTTAGATGAAGCGGCAAAAGAGTTAATACTAAATGTAGGAGAAATTTACAAAGAATTCAATAAAACGAATCCATATAGATCAGATTTGTTGTCAATCAAAGATAGATATGTAGATGTTAAAGAAAATCCTGAGGTTGCAATATACTGGGAAACTGAGCGAATGGAAGAATTTAGACGACAAGTCCTTAATTGTTATGAGGGTTTATTGAGAGGTTTAAAACCTTTAAATCTGCAAAGCTCCAAAAAAAGAGTTCTCTCTGAAAAATTATCATGTATTATTGAGAAAAATGAAAGTTATCGAACTGAATTTAAACCCTTCATTCGTTGTAATCCCATAACAGGGAAAAGACAGGATGATTTTAAAAAATCAATATTAAAAACCATTGTTGCCTTCTTAAATTCGGATGGGGGAAGACTTTTTATTGGTGTATCGGATAAAAAAGAAATTATAGGTATCGAAAAGGATATCGCAACATTTAAAAAAGGTGTTGATGAATATCAACAATACATTATGAATATTGTTGGATCACATATTGGTCCTGAAGTAAGTGCTTATTTGGATATATCCTTTCCGAGATTAAAAGGTTCTAAAATTGCCGTAATTTCAGTAAAAAAATTTTCATACCAGATTTATCTAAATTTTGATTCAAATCCTGAATTTTATATTCGCTCTGGAAATACTACGCGTCAATTAGGTGGAACAGAATTGGAGAGATATATTCAAACTCATTGGAATAGAGAAAAAACAGCGCCTTGATAGAAACTTATAAAGCAAGTTAATCGACAGAAATACAAAACTTTGAGCACCCTCCTGATGCCTTCGGACTTTAGTCCGAGGTCCGTGACTTCGAGGGGCTGGCGTGAGGTACGCGGAGGTCGGGGCGGATCGCGTGGGCGGAAGGGGTTTGTGGGGTAGTACCAGTTGATTTTAAGTACTATGGCAACATTAACGTTATTGCCAGGAGATGACGACTTTAAAAGTTGAGGATATTATGGCGTCTAATGCACCTTACGATGACTCATCAGAATCGTTCGACATAGAAAAGTTCAAACAGGTTCTTCAGTACATAATCCTCAAAACAAGCAGCACAGATAACGTAGGCAAGACAGTATTATATAAGATTTTATATTTTATTGATTTTAATTATTATGAATTGTTTGAGGAAAAACTAACAGGAGAAACTTACTTGAAATATCCATACGGCCCAGCGCCACGTGATTTTGACGACGCTATAAGCGAGCTCAAAGGCGAGAGATTAATAAAAGAAAAAAAGTGGATTGATGGTAGATACAATCGGATAAAGTATCTTTCTGCGGGCGAACCCAAGATTTCAAAGATTACCAAAGAGGAATTGGATTTTATTGATAAAAACATAGATAAGTACTCCCGTTTCAATGCTACGCAAATAAGTGAGCATTCGCATAAAGACATTCCTTACATTACAGCGGAAGATTTTGAGGAAATTGATTATGAGCTAGTGTTTTACAGAGATCCAGAGTTATCAGTACGGACATATGACGATATAGATGACGGATGTTGAATTTGAAGCTGTTCCAGAGTTTCCTAAAGAATTGGAAAAATTATCTAAAAAATACAAATCGTTAAATGGGGATTTCGGGAACTTTAAAAAAGTTTTAACTAAAACAATGCCCAATCATGTGTCTGGAACTGTTAGGATATCTGGTTTGGGGGAAAATGTTAAAATACCAATTTATAAGGTGAAACATTTTAGATCTATAGATTTTAAAGGTAGGGGCTCAAGAAGTGGGTTTCGTATAATTTATGCACATATTCAAAATAGTGAGAAAGTAATATTTATAGAGATATATCACAAAAATAGTAAAACAAATCATGACGAAAGGAGGATCAAGAAATATTTTGAAGATATATAGCCCACACCCCATCTACCAGCGCTTACACCAATACCCGACCTCCCAGCCCGCGGATGCCCCCCGATTTCAATCAGGTGTGGCAAGGATGGGGCTTCCGGTTCTGCGAAGGCTCTGATAACCTTGGAGCTATTACTCCAGCAGGAGGTGCAGCTATCGAGCTCTACGCGACAAACACCAGGATCAGAAAACCCAGCTAAAGCAAGAAACAAACCCGAAAGACGCCATGACATAGATTGGCTGAGAGTACTGGCAATGCTATCGATTTTTCTGTTCCATTGCGCAAGGTTCTTTGATTATGATGACTGGCACGTAAAGAACAACCAGCTGGATCCTGTCATGTCTGTATTTGTCGATTTCCTGGCTCAATGGATTATGCCTCTCTTCTTTGTACTTTCTGGTCTCAGTGTATATCATTCCCTGAGTCATCGGACAGGCGGACAATTTGTAAAGGAGCGGTTCAAACGACTTGCCATACCCTTCCTGTTCGGCACATTTGTTGTACTCATACCCTTGCAGGTTCACATCGAGCGTGTAAGCCATTCACAGTTTGCTGGCTCTTTTATCGAGTTCTATCCTCACTATTTCGACGGCTTCTACGCATTCGGTGGAAATTTCGCCTGGATGGGGCTCCACCTGTGGTATCTGGAGATGCTTTTTATCTTCTCTCTGATCACACTACCACTCTTTCTTTACCTCAGGAAAGAAGCGGTGCACGGTTCAATCTCGAGGGCGGCTCTCTTTTTCAGAAAGCCAGTGGCTATCTTTTTGCTTGCCATTCCTCTTGGTATCATGGAACTGCTCGTCAATCTCCAGCCAGAGGGTATTGGCAGAAGGGATTTCGGCGGTTGGAGTTTTGCCATATACCCGATCTTCTTTATCTATGGTTACCTGATCGCAACTGATCTGAAATTCAAGCAGACCATCGAAAGCCACAGAATGATTGCACTTCTGATGGGTGTAATCGTATTCGTAGCAGGATATCTCCTGGTTGAATCAGGTGTATTATCTTCCAGCGAACATTATTTTGCTTTTCTCCGTGCTTTCAATTCCTGGTTCTGGCTCGTTGCAATACTTGGCTTTGGGAGCAGATACTTAAGCTTCGATAACAGAGTGTTGAAGTACACAAATGAAGCTGTTCTGCCATTCTATATACTTCATCAAACCGTAATTGTGACGATTGGCTTTTATATTGCATATTGGGATGCAAGCGTCGCTGTAAAATACCTCATCATCAGCACATCGTCATTTGTCGTGATTGCTTCTCTATATGATCTGGTGATCAGGCGGGTCAACTGGTTACGGTTTTTATTCGGGATGAGGCTTACGAAAGGATTACCCGGGGCACGTCAGATGACCGAGCATAACCGCTACGGCAGGAGGGAAGAATCATGAAAATAAAACATTTCCTTTGATTAAAATTGCAATTGATCCGGGACTGAGAGCATATCCGGATACCAGCGAACCTGATTTATACCAGTGCATCCCAGTAACCTCCTGTCTACTTCAGGTGAAAAGAATGATCTCAAAGATATTGTTCATCGAGCCACCAAAGGACTACTGGTTTTTGATGGGTGAATATCTTCCGCCACCCACAGGATTGCTTGTTTTAGCAGCGTACGTGGAAGAAGAACTGCCAGAGATAGAGATAGAGATCCTTGATTGTCAGGCAGAAAGAAAGGACTGGAAGGGCGTTAGGGAAACCATTGAATCCTTTTCCCCGTCGATTGTTGCAACCTCAGGATTCACATGTAACGCGTACGTCTGCGCGAGAGTGGTAGAAGTAGCGAAGACGGTGAATGATGATATAGTTACCGTTGTTGGCGGTCAGCATTTTTCATTCACTGCAGAGGAATCCCTCAATGATTTCCCTGAGATTGATTACATCGTTAGAGGGGAGGGAGAGGTGACGCTCGTAGAACTGATCAAGACACTCCGAGATGAAAAAAACATCGGAAGAGTGAAGGGACTGTCATTCAGACATAACGGGAAGATCATTCACACACCACAACGACCCTTGATTGAGAATCTTGACACCCTGCCATATCCTGCATACCATCTTGTTGAAAAGAACATCAAAAACTATCATTTCACCATGATGGCTGGGAAGAAGACCAGATATATGATCATGGAAGGGTCACGCGGGTGTTCCCATAGATGCTCGTTCTGCACCCAGTGGAAGCACTGGAACGGTGTATGGAGAACGAAATCAGCCAGACGGATAGCCGATGAGATGGAATATCTGAATGAAAGATTCGGAGGAGAGTTCCTGTGGCTCACCGATGACAACTTCAGATATGATAGGAGAGCGGAGGAATTATGGCAGGAATTGCAAAAGCGTTGGTTCACCGATGATATCACGTGGTTTTTCCAGGCAAGAACAGATGAAATTGCAAGGAATCCTGATCTGGTTGCAAAGATGCGAGATGTTGGTAATAACTGGATTCTTATTGGTGTTGAGAATAATTCGCCTGAGATTCTCACGGATTTTAAGAAGGGAGCCGAGGTTAATGATGCATTTGAAGCGGTAAAGATCCTGAACGATAACGATATCTTCAGCCAGTGTATGTTTGTCATCGGTTCGAGAAGGGATACCGCCAGGTCCATTGAGCAGTTGCGGCAGTTCTCACTTGACCTGGATACGGGTCTTGCAATATTTACCGTTCTCACACCATACCCCGGAACCGAAGTATATGAAAGAGCACTGCGAGATGGAATGATCGAGGATACAAATTACGCACACTACGATATGATCCATGCGATCATGCCCACCGAGACATTATCACGGCGTGAGGTGCAGGAAGAACTTTACCATTGCTACAGAGATTTTTATGGCTCCATATCACGAAACATTAAAGGATTCTTCTCGAAAAATGAGATCGAAAGAAGAGTGCACCGCCATATGGCGGGGAAAAGTGTGCTGAGTAATATGAGGCGCCTGATTTGAACCAAAAAATGCTTGTAATCTATTATCTAACCCTTTCAACGATAGGAGCAGCATTAATCCTGGTAGTATCCCGGTTCAGCTCTTCGGATACAAACATCATCCACCTTTTTGACAGAATGGTCGTGGGAGTGGTGTTCATCTCGAGTTGCGTATTCGGCATCTCTCTTGCAGTCAGACCAAACTGGATTAAACGATTCACAGAACGAGAAAGCCATGATGCGAAGAAGCAGCAACCTCGAACAAAATTGAGGGGGCGTCAGGGGCATCACCCGGACTGTGAACGATTTGAGAGCCACACCATAAAGATGAAGGATAAAGTTCTCTGTGCAGGTTGCACAGGTCTGGCACTGGGCTCAATCGCATCGATCTTCTTGATGGGCGTCTATATTCTTATTCCAAATGAGATACCACCAACTGTTGTTGATATCTCCATCATGCCTGGAATGGTTCTTATTGCTCTCAATTACATAGAAACGGTAATTCCCACAAGAAACACTCTTTTACACCTGATCTCTAATATATTTCTCGTAATCGGCTTCTTTTTTGTTGTCATTGGTATCTTTCAGTCGGCAGGCAGCATGATCTATGGCATATTTGGAATTCTTATATCATTTCTCTGGCTGGATACAAGGATTCGACTCTCCGGATGGCATCACACCAGGATCTGTGAAGATTGCAGTGAAACCTGCAAGGTTTACAGAGCTTAATCTCTCCTTATTATCATTCTAATACCTGTAATTATAATTGCAATGCCAATAATGGCAGGAATAAACCACCAGAACCCAAATTCGTAAACCCAGGCTGGCAATCCCCGAATGTTCTTCAATCCGAACTCAAATACGATCCACAGACCTATCAGAACAACTACCAATCCCCAGATAATTGGGGCGGAACGCGGACCACCGGCACATTCTTCCTCACACTGGTCTTCCCGCTCTTTCTCATAGTCCCTTCGAGCAGCCGTTAAAGGAGCGCCGCAGCTGTTACAGTATCTTGCGTCATCCTCATTTTTCTCGCCACATTTTGGACAATAAGTCATTATCATTCCACCGTTTTACCAAACCCGGTCATCTTATTTAAGTTTTGTTTCGACAAGTGTGAAGTTGGAAAGGTATGGTACAAATTTAAAAGCTCGACATCATAATCAACTCTTTGGCTGAGGGATCCACGTCCTGCGGCTCGTGGATGCAATCGACGTTAATCGGGTATGGCGCGGACGGTTATCCCGTGATACACGGGGCAGGTGGTGGTTACGATCAGGGCATCATTCTGGCGCAAGCATCTGTGAGCGTCTCCGATGGATGGCTGACCGCTCTGCAATTTACCTCTGCATCATCCTGACCGGTGTTCATTGCTGGTGATGGTATCAGCAATCAGCAATCAGCAATCAGCCATACGCCTCCGCCGGAGAGTTCCATGCAGAAGATTGTTTTTGATTGGTGGATGAGCTTTATGTGGGATGTGGTATTGATATATCCAACTGCTATGTCTGGCTGGAAGATGATGGAGCAGGTGGAAAGGGTAAATACGATAAAGTCAAGCTAGCACATACCATAAGAAAAGTATTACATCCACATCGTTTCATCCGGGGTCATCAAATGAGTAAAACAACAAAGGAATCACCCCTCCGATACGTCGAAAAGGAACTGCAACTGATCAGCCTTGATCATCTGGTAACCTTCGACCGGGAAGGGATCATCCTGGATGTGAACGAGGCTACGATTCAAGCCATAGGCAGAACCAGGGAAGAGTTGACAGGAACCTCATTTGCTGAGTACTTCACAGACCCAGAAAGGGCATATAAAGGTGTGGGACTGGTCTTTGAGACTGGAGAGGTTCGGGATTACGAACTGGTCATGAAAGCGAAGGATGGAACAGAGACCATCGTTTCATACAACGCTTCGGTCTACAGAGATCAGAAAGGAAACGTGGTTGGTGCCTTTGCCGCTGCCCGTGACATCACCGAGCGCAAGCGGACTGAGAAATCGGTCTTAGAGAGCGAGGAGAAATTCAAGGCTATAAGTAGTTCGGCAAAAGACGCTATCATCATGATGGATGATGAAGGGAATATTTCCTACTGGAATGAAGCAGCAGAGACGATATTCGGGTATTTGGTTCAGGAGGCTCTGGGTAAGGAATTGCACACATTTCTCGCACCCAGGAAATATCATGACGCCTGTAGACGCGGCATTCTTATATTCAAAGCAACAGGCTGTGGGGCAGTCGTTGGCAAAACGCTTGAGATAGAGGCGATAAGAAAAGATGGAACCATGTTCCCAATAGAGCTCTCTGTTTCAGCGGTCAAGATAGAGGAGAAGTGGCACGCTACAGGGATCGTCAGAGACATCACAGAGCGTAAGCAAGCGGAGGAGGAGCGGGAAACACTGATCAGAGAACTTCATGATGCACTTGCCGAGCGCAGCCGTTCTGAAAAGAAAATACAGGATCTTCAGCGCTATAATCGTGGATTAGTTGAGGCAAGCCCTGATCCTCTGGTAACCTTTGATCAGAAAGGAATCATCATGGATGTGAACGAGGCTAAAATTCGAGCTACCGGTAGAACTCGGGAGGAATTGATCGGAACACCGTTTGCCGATTATTTCACAGATTCCGAAGAAGCGTACAAAGAGGTAATGTTGGTCTTTGAAACAGGAGAGGTCCGGGATTACGAACTGGTCATGAAAGCCAGGGATGGAACCGAGACCATTGTTGCCTACAACGCTTCCGTCTATAACGATCAGACCGGACAGGTGGTTGGTGCCGTTGGCGTTGCCCGTGATATCACCGAGCGAAAGAAGTCACAGCAAGAGTTGCAAGAAACCATCAAGAGGCTCGAGGAGTACACTTCTCATATCAATAGTATTGTAGCAACAATGCTTGGGGAGATCACAGAGAAAAAATGAAGGTCGTAACTTCCGTCAACCGTTCTTGTATATGCTTTTCCTGCATAATAAAGTAATTTTTATAAAGTTAGCATAGATATCGATGACGGGCACTCCTGTAATGCTCTGCTCCGGGCAGGGACCAAAAAGCGGTTCATCTATTCGAAGAGATCGGCATCGATGTCTTCGTGGGTGCAGAGGGTGTACGGGTTGCGCGATGTGATCAAGGCATGGCAGCCGGGTCGGCTCATGGAAGCGATCGATGAGAACGCGTGTAAGGAGCACAGGGATCACTGAAACATGGTTTGGCATGTCTCGAGATTATGGGGGGCGCACCTCACCGGCACAGGCAAGGGGTATCGATGAATGTTGTCCCGAAGCCACTTATGGAACTCATAAGTACTAATATACCGGGAGCGTCACACCACCATCAATAAGAGGTCCTCGCAGTTTATAACCCACGTTCTCCAGATTCCCCCCTAAATTCCCCCTCTGAATAACTTCTCACACGTGCTACTCCTATCGTTTTTCATCAAAGAAGAAACCCCTATCGACCCCATTATGTGGAACAGACTTTTTATCCAAAACCCTTTTATAGCTTGCGTTTCTCATATTATATGAGGAACAGACCATGCAATTACTCTCACAGTCACGGAAGAAGAAGAACAAAACTTACACCTATTATTCCCTTGCCAAGTCATATCGTGAGGGAAACAAGAGCAAAAAGGAAATACTCTGCTATTTAGGCAGTCTCACTCCACAAGAGGCACAACAAATACGAAATGCACTAAAAGTAACCCAAACCTCTGATACGTTCGTCGCAACCTTTGAGGATCTGCTCTTCATTGACCACTGGCATTACCTCAATGTGGCTTTCTTGAACCATTTATGGGAAGAGTGGGGTCTCTCGAAGCCATTCCCGTTACCCCAAGATTCCAGCAAAACCCGGGAAAAAGAGATATCAACAGGGGATGTTGCCAAAGTCCTCACCTTCTACCGCTGCTTGGATCCCGGAAGTTACCTCTCTGCCGCTGGCTGGTTCCACACAACTGCCTGCGACCATATTCTTGGGATCGATGGAACACATTTCAACGAATCTCGAATCTACCGGGAACTTACAGTGATCGAGCAGCAAAAAGAGAAGATCGAGCGATATCTTTACGAGACACTGAAAAGTTCGGACAAAGAGGGCATGCGAATCATTTTTTATGATCTCTCTGACTCATACTTCGAGGGGAGCAGCTGTCAGCTTGCAAGTCCTGGCAGAACCAAAGCGCACGGTTTCAAAAAGAAGAGGATTGTTCTTTCGCTTCTCGTCAACAGAAATGGCTATCCCTTCTCGTGGGACATTCTTGAGAATTACACCGCCGATGTCAAAACGCTTACAGGAAACGCTGACCGATGGAAACAGAAATTCAATTTAGCAGAGATTATCCTGATCTTCGATCGCGGGATGGTCTCGGATGACAACCTGTTGCATCTGGAAAACAGCAAGAGCTACCTCTACGTAACTGCCATGGACAGAGATCAACTGAGCGGGGTAGAAGGGTTTAAGCCGGATAGGTTCAAGGATTTTACTGAAGAGACAACAGAGAGTGAGATAATCTCAAAAGGTTTAATCAAATACGATGATTCCACATACTACGAAGACCTGGGAGTGGATGACAGTGACAGACGGCATATACTGGTGTTTAACCCTGGACTCCTGAAGGATCAGCGAAAAGCCAGAAAAAAGCTCTTGCGGATGGCAGAGGATGCCCTTGCGGAGGAGAGAAGAGCACTTATGGCGGCTAAAAAGAGCCGTAATGAAAAACCGACTGAAAAAAGGATCGATGAAACGCTGAAGAGGTTTAATGTGAGTGGTTACATGGATTATAGCCTTGAGAGTGTGGATATAACCACGACAGAGGGTTCCCTGGTTCATACTTTCAATCTGAAATACAGTAGGAAGAAGGGGGCGATCAAGAAGGCAATGCTTACGGATGGTATGTGGATGCTGGTTACGAATATCACGGGAACTACAGAGCCCGAGGAGTTCAGACTCAGTCCTAAAAATCTTATACGTGCATACAGGGACAGAAATAGGGTGGAAGAGGGTTTCAGGGAGGTAAAATCGTTTCTTAAGTTCCAGCCGACTTATGTGTATACAGATTGTCATGTACGGGCGCATTATACGATATGCATTCTGGGTTATCTACTGGATGTGACTGTAACGAACAAGCTCAGGAAAAGTCCGGTTAAGGATTTGGGTAGTGTGGGTAAGGTCTATAGTACACTTGCGAGATGCGGAATTGCGGAACTGAACGTGAGAGGGACTGAATACGTTGGCAAGAAACTTATGCATCCCGCGGGTGTGCAAAAAAGCATTATGCAGCTGTTCGATTGCAAATATTTGATGGAGGGAAGGTACTTAAAGTCGATCGGGATCAAATAGTCGTGGAACAGACTTGAAGGAGGGGGTGGTTGACTGGTGGCGATTTGGTTTTAATCTGACGAAGATGGGCTATAAACAAAGACTGAAAGAGTACGAACACATGATGGATGCTGCGCAGAACCTCCACCCTGTATTACAGGCTCTTCTTGCAACATCGTTTACATGGTCATTGACCGCTCTTGGAGCTGCCATGGTATTCATGGCAAAAGATGTGAGCGGGAAGGTGCTCGACGGGATGCTTGGTTTTGCAGGTGGGGTTATGATCGCTGCAAGTTTCTGGTCGCTGCTTGCTCCAGCCATTGAGATGTCGGCGGGCAAGGACATCCCAGCATGGTTTCCGGCTGCAGCAGGTTTCCTCCTGGGAGGTATTTTCTTGCGAGGTATTGATATGATACTTCCGCATCTCCATCTCGGCTTTCCGATAGAGGAAGCTGAGGGGATCAAGACGAGCTGGCAGCGGAGCACCTTGCTCATCCTTGCCATAACGCTGCACAATATTCCGGAGGGTCTTGCCGTCGGGGTTGCCTTTGGAGCTGTTGCCGCCGGTTTTCCTGCTGCCACGTTACCATCAGCCATCGCCCTTGCTATCGGTATCGGGATACAGAACTTTCCGGAAGGATTTGCCGTCTCCATGCCTCTTCGACGCGAAGGGATGTCTCCTCTCAAAAGTTTCTGGTATGGGCAGCTATCCGGAATTGTTGAGCCCATTGCCGGTGTTATTGGAGCAGCAGCCGTCATTCTTGCGCAGTCCATCCTGCCTTATGCTCTGGGTTTTGCTGCAGGCGCCATGATCTTTGTCGTGGTTGAGGAGGTGGTGCCTGAGTCTCAGCGAGGTGGCAATACGGATTTAGCCACCATGGGTGCGATGATCGGTTTTGTGGTGATGATGGTGCTTGATGTGGCATTTGGTTAGTTGTAATATGATTATGGAGCGTCGGGGCTGCCAACTCGGCTTTTGGTGTTATGCCAACAGCGACGAATACCTCAAAAAACAGAAATACGCGAGATATAACGGACAATGCGACTTGTGGAACTCACGCAATCGTTAGGCGAGACGTTTACAGAAGGGTTTACAGACGATTCAGGAAGGGCGCCATGTCTGGGCAACCATGAGGATTTGTGAGCAAAAGCAAGGCAGGGGTTATAGTGTAACCATGAAAAAGAAAATCACTTCGCCTCATCCGGTGACAGGGATGTTCTGTTCTCGGTATCTGGAAGCGCAAAGCGGGTGCATCGGTTTGGACAGTCTTCGGTGATGGATATCGTGACCTGATCAGGGCTATTTTGCCGAATTTAGCATTGAGTTGGCTTTTGACAAGCCGATCAAATGCTTTCCATAGTATTGGCGGCACCCCATGCTTTCGTTTGGGAGCTAAAGTGTACCCAAGACCCGAGCAAAAACCATATTACGTAAAATGGGAGGAGTTACGGGTTGATATGCGATGAATCAGCGCCGAGATCGATCAGGCAAGCGACGATCATATCTCCGGACGCGCCCATGAATGAATCGAAGATCAGATATGTCATGGATGACTATGTGTGCGGGGCATATATGAGAGATCGATCTGATCAATAAGGGCAACTCCGATCAGGACATCCGCCTGCATAATCAGATTTAGCACTCACATATTCGGATTCACCGAACGATAATACCTGCTCGGCCCTGCTTCCGTACCGATAGACGGTTATCCCTTTGCATTTCAATTCATACGCCAGCAGGAATGCTTTCTTCACATCGCCTGGTGTTGCATCCTTTCTTAGATTTATTGTTTTTGAGATTGCGTTATCCACATATTCCTGAAATGCTGCCTGCATCCTGACATGCCAGACCGGATCGATATCAAGAGCGGTAACAAACACATCCCTGACATCTTCTGGAATCTCCAGACCCTGCACCGAACCGGTCTTTGCAATTCTCATCATCAGATCCCTGCTGTAAAATCCCCTCTCTCTGGCAACCCTCTCAAAGACTGGATTTACCTCTATCAATCTCGCATGTTCAAGAACATTTCTGACAAAGGAGACAGCAAAGAGTGGCTCGATTCCGGATGTTGTTCCAGCGATGATCGAGATGCTTCCTGTTGGGGCGATGGTCGTGAGGGTTGCGTTTCTCATATTCGTGTTCTTCCACACGCTTTCATCGATGTTTGGGAATGTCCCGCGTTCCTCACCGAGTTCGATGGATGTTGCCCCTGCCTCAACTGTTATGAACTTCATCAATCTCCTGCCGAGATTTAGCGCCTCCTCTGAGTTGTATGGTATCTCAAGTTCGAGCAGCATCTCTGCAAATCCCATCACCCCAAGACCGATCTTCCGATTTGCTCGGGTCATTTCTGCGATCTGGGGCAGAGGATATCTGTTTACATCGATCACACCATCGAGAAAACGAACCCCGATCTCGGTGAGGCTCCTCAGTTTCTCCCAGTCGATATCGTTCTTTCGCACGATCCTTGCGAGGTTGATCGATCCGAGATTGCACGACTCCCAGTCCAGAAGAGGAACCTCACCGCATGGATTTGTGGAGTTTATCCTGTGCTCTGGGGTTGGATTGTGTGCATTGATCTCGTCGATAAAGACCAGACCGGGATCGCCTGTCCTCCATGCCATCATCCCGATGAGGTCAAAGATATCATTTGCACTCAAACTCCTTACGCATTCATTGTTTCTCGGATTTATCAACTCATAATCCCTATTCTCTTTCACCGCTTCCATAAAATCATTATCGACACCGACAGAGATATTAAAATTTGTTAAAACTCCTTCTTTACTCTTGGAAGTTATAAAATTTAGGATATCAGGATGGTTCACGTTCAGGATGCCCATATTCGCCCCGCGCCTCCGCCCCCCCTGTTTGATAACATCGGTCGTCACATCGAAGATGCGCATGAAAGAAACAGGACCTGATGCACCCCCCATCGTCGATCTCACGATATCTCCTCTTGGTCTCAATCTTGAAAACGAAAACCCAGAGCCTCCGCCGCTCTGCTGAACGATAGCCATCGCCTTCAGAGCACCGAAGATGCTCTCGATCGAATCGAAGATGGGTATCGCAAAACATGCGCTGAGTTGACCGAGTTTTGTTCCCGCATTCATCAGCGTCGGAGAGTTTGGCAGGAATTCAAGATTCCTCATTGCGGTATAGAATTCCTCCTCAGATTCGTCTGATTTACCTGAGACGGCCTTTGCAACCCTCTTAAACATCTGATCTGGCGTTTCAGTGATGTTCCCTGCCTCATTCTTCATCAGATATCGCTTCTTCAGAACCTCGATCGCATTGACCGTCAACTTCAGTTCATCATAGACCCCAAAGAACTTTTTCGCATCCCGAAGTTCGCTTCTTCGCTCCCTGTACAGGATGTATGCCTTTGCCACCTCATACAATCCGTGTCTGACAAGAACCTCCTCAACGATGTTCTGCACATCCTCAACCGCTGGAATGCCCGGGATTCGTTCCTCGATCAGTGTGGCAACTTCGTCTGCGAATTTTTCAGAGAGTTTTTCATCGTCTGCGTTTACGGCGATGATCGCATGGTGTATAACGGCAGTTATCTTATCTTTTTTGAAATTAACGATTCTCCCGTCCCTTTTTATGATCTTGTGCATGCGATCTTCTTTGTTGTGTTGTCATATTACTTTTTCAGTTGGGATGTGTTTCAGATCGCATGCTTGATAAAATATCGTAAAAAGATAATTACGGTATCATGGGTGTGATTTCCCGAAATGATTTCGTCCTGAACAGGTTACCCCTCCAAACCAAATTATGGCAGAATCGCTGAGGTTGCTGGTGGAATCCAGTGAGGATGTGATCTATCAGTGTGAACCGTGCTGGTGTCGTCAAGACCGCCTGGGTGAACGTCTGCGCGATCGCGAATTGTCAAAGATCCGGTTTTATGTCAAAACCATTCGCTATGGCTGATCTGCTGGCGATGATCGAAGAGATGACAGCGGAGTAGCTGTTTTTTCAATGGTTATTCCCTTCCAACAACCCGCACAACCGCCTTCCTTGCTTCTTCAGCCACAAACAGGAGCACAGCAAACGGCAGAAGTATCATCCAGTCCGAAATATCGATCGGCGCGGTATTGAGAATGGCATTACCGAGCGGATGATAGACGATAAAGATCTGAAGCAGAATCTCAACCGCAATTCCGAGTAACAGCAACCGATTCGTGAAAAACCCGATCCCGTGCACCGCTTCCCTTGCTGTTCTGCAGACCATGCCGTTTGCAACCTGTGTGATCACGATCGCGGTCTGTGCCATGGTGATAGCCCTTCGATAGACTATATCAGATGCATGAAGAGCACCAGAAACCCATCCTCCCTTAGAGAGCATCCAGAAATAGCCAGACATCGCTGCAAGCGCCTCTATGGGTCCAAGGAATAGATACGCTCTTGCAAGCAGCGCACGATCGAGCAATCTTTCACCTGGCGGTCTTGGCGGCTTTCGCATCACATCCGGCTCCGGCTTCTCGGTGCCAAGAGCAAGCGCTGGAAGCATATCAGTCCCGAGATCGATCGCAAGAATCTGCATGATGGTGAGTGGGACAAGGAAACCAACCGATTCCGGAAAGATGACGAATATGAGGTAGGGGATGATCTCAGGGATGTTGCTTGCAAATATGTATGTTATGAACTTTTTGATGTTGTCAAAGACCCCCCTCCCCTCCTCGATTGCAGATACGATCGATGCAAAGTTATCATCGATCAATATCATGTCAGAAGACTCCTTTGCAACATCGGTCCCTGAAATCCCCATCGCAATTCCAATGTCTGCTTTGGCAAGCGCTGGCGCATCATTGACGCCATCGCCCGTCACCGCAACGATCTCTCCACGTTCCTGAAGGGCTGTTACGACGCGCATCTTGTGCTCAGGTGTCATCCGTGCAAAGATGATCTCTCTCGCCTCGAGTTTCTCGACGAGGTCGGAATGACTCATCGTTCTCAGTTGCAAACCCGTGATCACGACCGGATCATCGCTTACAATCCCGATATTCTCTCCAATCGCAGATGCCGTGATGCTGTCATCGCCGGTGATCATGATGATCGTAACCCCTGCATCCTTACATTTTTTCACCGCATCAAAGACCTCCGGACGTGGCGGATCGATCATTCCGATGAGCCCGAGAAATATAAGATCTTTTTCCGTATTTTCAGCCGAATATTCTCCGGATCCGGCATCCCTGTGTGCGAATGCAAGTACTCTCTGAGCCTCGCGTGCAAACGACTCGCTCTTCTTCAGAATCTCGGTGCGCAAATCATCGGTTAGCTCGATAACCTCACCATCCATCAGTATGCGATCACAGCGCGGCAGCAGACTGTCGAGTGCTCCTTTGACCCACGCGGTTCTCTTCTCGTTTGATTCGGTTACAACGGTCATTCTCTTCCGGTCAGAGTCAAAAGGAATGACAGAAACACGGGGATTTTCATCTCTTTTCGATTCTATATCGAATGCCTTCTGCGCAGCCACCAGAAGTGCCCCTTCTGTCGGATCGCCCGTGATATCCCATCTATCCCCCTCCCTCTGGAGCGTGGCGTCATTGCAGAGCACGGATGCCGTGAGTATGGGGATCAGTTGTGCAGTCTCCTGATCTGTTAGCAACCGTTCATCCAGATAAAAATCGCCTTTTGGCTCGTATCCTGTGCCGCTTACCGAAAAGACCAATTGGTTGGCATATATCTTCCTTGCAACCATCTTGTTCTGGGTTAGCGTCCCTGTCTTGTCGGTGCAGATAACAGTGGTGCATCCGAGCGTCTCAACCGAATTCAGGTTTTTGATAAGCGCATTCCTCTTTGCCATCCGCTGGCTGCCCATCGCAAGCGAGAGCGTGACTGTTGGAAGCAGCCCTTCCGGAACATTGGCAACGATGATCCCGATCGCAAAACTGAACCTCACCCAGAATGGAGTGTCCACCATACCACCGAGAATGAAGAAACAGATCCCCATGATCACTGCTATCAATGCGATGATCCTTGTTACCTTGTGGATCTCTCTTTGCAGCGGCGTTGGTTCCGGTAGAACGGTCTGTGTCAGATGAGCGATCTTTCCGAACTCGGTGCTGGCACCGGTCGCAAAGACGACCGCCTTTCCGGATCCTGCTGCAACTCCGGTTCCGCCGAAGACGAGGTTGGGATTCTCAACGAACTCATCCTCAAACGCGGGATCAGCGGTTCGCATCACCGACTTTGATTCACCGGTGAGCGGCGCATTGTTCACCCGGAGTCCGTACTGCTCAATGACACGCGCATCGGCAGGGATTTTATCACCAGGAGAGAGCATCATAAGATCGCCCGGCACGATATCTCTTGAATTGACTTTCGTAACGCTTCCTGACCGGATCACCGAGACAAAACTCGGAAGCAGTTTTGCGAGCGCTTCTGCAGCACGTTCTGCACGATATTCCTGTACGAACGTGAAGACCGCATTGATAACGATGACTGCTATGATAAAACAGCCGAGATGGAACATCCCCTGCCCCGGCTCGAGGTACTCTCCAAGAAACGCAAGCCCGGCAGCACCAGAGAGCATCACCGCAAAGAAATGGGTGAACTGATAGAGGAATCGATATATCAGAGGGACTTTCCTGACCTTTCTGATCTCATTATACCCAAAATGGCGTATCCGCGCATCTGCCTCATCATCATCGATTCCGTCTGCTGATGTGCCAAGCACCGCATAGACCCGATCGGCTGATAATGTATTGATGCGCATGAGATCACTTCACAGGGCAGGGCGCCACACGATCACGTCGCATGGAGCCTTTCTAAGAATCCTTTCGACAGTATTTCCCCTGATAGCCCGTCTGAGAAAGTCTCTTCTGGTTGCCCCCAGCAGGATAAGATCGTAATTACCAGATGCAGCCTCCGTGATGATCGCGTCGGTCGCATCTCTCTCAATGGCTGCTTTTGTTTCAACGGTTACATCGTGCGATGAGAGTGCTTCCACGAAATCCTTTACCAGTCTTTTCGCATGCGCACGTGTGATGTCCTTTTTCTCATGGGTAAGTCTCATAAATCCGGAGCGCGAGATCGTCCGCACATGCAAAACCGTAACAGCCCCATCGAAAACGTTAGCAAGTTTAGAGGTTAAATATGCGCGCTCATCAGCCCATGCGCCTCCAATCACAGGAACAAGAATTTTCTTGAGATAGGTCATCTTTCCGAGATGTGCAACCCTTATCGCAAGTACCGAACACGGAAGCGCTGTCATAAGATCCATTGTTACCGTCTTTGTTGAAAGATACATGGTTGATGCAACAGCAAGATCGATATCCTCCGTTCCGACGATGGACTCGATCACAGAGACGATAGCTCCGGTCTCAACAACGCCGTGCACAACAATACCCTCTGCTTCTGCATGCCAGACCAGTCGGTCAAGTGAATCCCTGCCTGCAAGAGATCCACCCACATAAACCACGTAGAGTTCTGCATTGCATGCCCCTGCCAGATGGATGGCATACCTTGCTGCCGCTTCTGCATGGAAACTGCCATCTATCGCAACCAGAATTCTTCTGTACATTCTTGTCTCTGGTTTGGTAACCGATAGTTTAAAGCATCGCCGAAGAGATCATCATCAGGTGATTGATATGGAGACAACATGTCCAAGATGCGGATCTGATACTATCGAACTGGGCGAGAAAAGTCTGGAGATCGGATTAACAAGGAAAGAACCAGTCAGCATCAGACTCTGCGGGAATTGCGCCCTCGTATTTTATGTGCGCATCGAGAAGGTATCGAAGTTCTGAATAATTCAGAAGACCCCATCGATCTCTGCCCCACAATTGAAGCATTTTCCGCCATCGATTCGATTCTCGATGATATTGAACCCGGACCGTTTGATCAGGAGTTCTCTGCACTGATAGCAGTACGTATTCTCATTCCCCTTTCCGGGAACATTCCCTTCATACACGTATCTGAGCCCCTCCTCAATCCCGATCTCCCTTGCCCGGTGCAGAGTCGCAATCGGGGTCGGAGGCGCATCAAGAAACTTGTACTGCGGATAGAACTGGCTGATATGCCATGGAATCTCGACGCCGACCTCTGCGATGAATCGTGCTATCTCTCTCAGTTCATCCTCGCTATCATTGACGGTCGGAACGACGAGCGTCGTTACCTCAAGCCAGATACCGAGTTCCTTATACAACCTGATCGTCTCAAGAACCGGTTCGAGTTTTGCTCCGCACAGCTTCCTGTAGGTCTCGTCTCTGAAACTCTTGAGATCGATGTTGCCAGAATCGAGATACGGGGCAACCTCCCTTAAAGCCTCCTCGCTCGTGTATCCGTTTGTGACGAAGACGTTTTTGATGCCTGCTCTCTCTGCAAGCTTCATCATATCGAGCGCGAACTCCATGAAGATCGTGGGTTCCGTGTATGTGTACGCCATGGTCATGCAATCGTGCTGGATCGCCAGTCCGACCAGCTCTTCCGGCGTCGCGTCGTGACCCGGTATATCGCGGGTCGCGAGCTGGCTGATCTCCCAGTTCTGGCACCAGCGACATCTGAAATTGCATCCGGCGGTCGCTACCGAGAATGATTCTGTGCCGGGTAGGAAATTGAAGAGCGGCTTCTTCTCGATCGGATCGACACCGGTCGCAACGATCCTGCCATACACGAGGCTCCAGAGGACGCCTTTTTTATTCTCCCTGACGCCGCATATCCCTCTCTTATTCTCGGCGATGGTGCAGAAATGGTTGCACAGATGGCATCTGACCCTGTTGTCTGTGAGTTTCTCATAGAAGCTGGCTTCTTTCATGATCGGTACCGGTATATACTCGGGTGTGGGAACATAAATCTTCTGATCGTATGGGATGAAGTGAGCCGGGTCTACTGACCCGTCTGGCTGACTCGATCTTTCAGTTTGTTTCGGGGAATCACCACCACAAGGGTTCCGGACTGCCGATATACATGTATGTGTTTAGCCGCTCAGCCTCACCCTCAGCATCTGGAGACTGCCCGAGTCTCTGTTGCGCCCATGTCGCCAGCACCGTCATGATCTGCTCATGGATTGACGTCCCTTTTCCATTACGCAGCGTTCCTACGTGGAAAGGCTCAACACATCGTTTACAATTTTGGAGATTTGAGCGTCGAAAAGCCGTAATGCATCTATGATCGTATTATGGCAAAACCAGACGAACCGTATACGGAAGAGGAACAGAAACGCATCGACGCTGTCAATCGATATCAGAGAGGCGAACGCCCCTCCAAAATTTGCGAAAGCGTTGGCAGATCAAGGGTATGGCTGCAAAAATGGATCGGAAGATACGACAATTCCGATAAAAGCAGTAAGAAGGAGTGGTTTAGGGACAAATCCAGAGCACCGAAGAATGTTCGCAGAAAGAATACACTGATATAGTCGTGAAATTCAAGAGATAATTTTTTCAGAGGGGATAACGAACTTGTTGTTCCTGACCTGCTGCTATACGAAGTTTCCAATGCTTTACGATACAACCCGAATTTTGATGAGACTGATATCATCGAGGCGGTCGATTATTATTAGTTATCCGGCAGGTCAAGTTGATGCGCACCAACGTTCCGAATAATGTCAAATAGAGATCGTGCTCGAGAGTTGGTTTCAGAGATCAAGATGCTCCAGCTGCCTCAGCACATATTCCCTGATCTCATCCGGGGATTGTGGGTCTTCTATGATCCTGCCATTCTTGATGTACTGTTTCAACAATCTCCTGATCTTGCCGCCGCATACAGGACAGGAGCCCCCATCACGGGCGTAAGGTAGAACAAGCATCGATGAACACCTCTCGCATCTCCACACCTCTTTTCTACCACCAAACTTGCCGCGCTTGGCGCATGGCTTTCCATCGAGTTCGACAATATCCATCGCAAAATCGATCGTTGATGCTGATGAGATCGATGTTCCAACACCGAAGCCGTCTACACCGGATTCGATCAGGTCAGGAATGCTCATCTCATTGATTCCACCTGATACGATGATTCTTACATCCTCATAACCCCTCAAATTCAGTTCCCAGCGCACCTCACGAACGATATCTGCGAAATTCCCCCTCCTGGAGTCAGGAGTATCGAGGCGAACACCATTCAATGATTTGCCGAGTGTCTCAACTGCCATCAACGATTCTGTTTTCTCATCGCTGTATGTATCGATCAGAGCGATTCTCGGAACATCCTCTGAGATGGTTTCATCAAACGCCTTCCATGCATCGATCTGACTCTCAAAGACGATGATCAGGGAGTGTGGCATCGTTCCGAGGGGCTTGCGATCGATCATCCTTGCACCAGATAGAGAGGAGACATCGTTGCATCCGCCTATGTATGATGCCCGGTCTATCATCGGTGAGAGTGATGGATGCATCCTTCTGATCCCAAACGAGACCAGAAGTTTGTCTCCTGCAGCCTTTCTTATGCGAGATGCCGTGCTTGCAATCCCTGATGCCTGACAGATCAATCCGAGTGCAGGCGTCTCATATATGCAGTAATCACCGTAACAGCCATCGATCACCATGACCGGAACACGGACTCCAGCGATATCTCTCGCAGGAAATACCGTTCCCTCTGGCATCGCGTATAGATCGATCCGATCTCCTTCAAACAATGTCAGCACTTCTTCAAGACCGCAGAACACGCCCCATTTCCACTCTTTCGGCAGTGTTCCGACGGTGAACTCTGCGATCGCCCTTCTTTTATCCAGACCATGCCTGTGCAGGATCTCTTCTGTCCTTACGAAATAGATATCGGTCGTCTCTCCATTTCTGATCTCTTCATCGGATGAGATATGAAATTTTCTCAAAACAATTCCTCCACCTTCGATAAACCGACAATTTCTGCTCCGTAAATCCTTTCCATGTATGCAAGACCCTGTCTGTGCTCCTCTTCGGTGGATGCATTGACACAATCCCTGACAATGACAGTTCGATATCCCCTGAAGAATGCATCCGCTGCTGTGTGGCAAACACAGATATGAGTCGCAACGCCAGCAAGAATCAAGGTATCCGCATCGAGTTTTTCCAGGATAGTATCGAGTTCTGTCTGGAAGAATCCGCTGAACTGATGCTTTTTGATGATGAAATCATCATCTTCCGATGCAAGCTCCTCGATGGTTTCAGCACCCTTCGTTCCGCGCATCGCATGCTCGCCAAATACCGCAAGTTCCGGATCACCCTCCGAATGGGCGTCCTGAAGATAGATGACAGGCACATTCTTCTCATGTGAGATCTCGATCAGATGTCTTATATTTTGCACAATATCCTGTGCTCGTTTGCTGCCGAATACACCTGTCACAAAGTCATTGATCATATCAATGATCAGTACCACTGCCTTCATGAGTCAAAGACTTGAATCATTCGATGATCGCATCTATCGTGACCTTTGTCTTCATCGAATTGATCACAAGAGCACCTTTTTCGACCTGCTTAACGATCTCCTTCACGGTCTCTTTATCGCCGTCTGTCTTTATCCTTGGCTTTATGACGATTGTTGTGAACATTCGCGTTCCTTCCACCTTTTCCAGCGTGCCCTCTGCACTGGATTCATAGAGCAGGATACCTATGCCTGCTTTCTTCGTCCTTGCAATGAAGGTGGTCAGAGCACATGCCTGCGCAGAGGCAACAAACAGTTCTTCAGGGCTGATAAAGCCAACAGGACCGTGAAATTCAGGTGGTGTGGCAAACTCAAAGTTTGCTTTGTCACCGAAGAACATAGTCCCCTCATATCCGCTGTTCCATTTTAAAGTGTTTGAGAAGATGAATTTCTCTTCCATTTATTCCACCTCATGGGATCGGTTAATCGGTGATAAGCATTTAAAAATCTATGCATCATGGAAAAAGTATTAAATCAATAAAAAATAAAAGAAAAAAGAAAATCACTTCACCTCATCCGGTGACAGGGATGTTCTGTTCCCGGTATCTGGAAGCGCACAGTGGGTGCATCGGTTCGGACAGTCTTCGGTGATGGATATCGTGACCTGATCAGGGATATTTTTTCCGGATTTAGCATTGAATTGTCTTTTGACAAGCCGATCAAATGCTTTCCCTGGTATTGGCGGCACCCCATGCTTTCGTTCGGGCGTTGAAGTGTACCCAAGACCTGAGCAAAAACATGAAGGAGCAAAACTGCTATCAGAAGCCCATATGCCGGCATGCCTTATTTCTCTATGTCTGTCATTTCCTTGAGTAAGGCATCCGTATCTAATCGTTGATATCGTGTAAATGCTTTTTAGTGCGTATTGGACAGTACGCCCTCGAAAGACTTTTAATGAGATTGCAAGGAAATTCAAGACAACCAAGACAGGATTCAACATTTTTAGCAGTAGCACAATCGAAAATTTTACAGTTGTAATAATCAGGATTATCTTTATTCTCAGCCAGGCAACCCCTACAAACTAAACCAAAATATAGGCATAACTCGCAAGCTTGACCGCATTTGCCGTAGTCCTTAGTCAATTAAACCTCCTTGCTGTGAACATTTGTACTTGCCATTAATGAGATTACCGAGACAGACAACTATTTAACTTTTTCCATCATGAGGCTTTGGGACGAAATTCACGTACATCCCCTCCAGTGTGACACCACGTCGCCCATGATCTCCAGATACCCCACTCTTCGGATATTGTGCCCCACAAGCTTAGAGCCGCGTCTTTGGTCTCCCATCCGCCGAATCGAGTCTTCTCCTCGAGTGGCTGCGCCAAATCGGCATTTCACCATCGAATTAACCGTTTCAGAGATTGAAACGCTCATGATAATTTTCTAACCACTCCTGAGGATCTTCCCAGAGTAAATATTGCATATCATACCACCCAAGAGCCCCAATACTTTTGAAAGTCACATTACTACGTGGTAGAAAGTATGGTGTGGCGTGATTTGCCGAAACCAGATTGGTAATCCATCGACACCCGTAAATACCATCTCCAAGGACGTTCTCCAGATTGGGATGGCAACCCGAGTGTCTGATCGGGAAGCCTCTGGAAACAGCGTAGTTTCCCCAACTGAGTGATTCGGGCTATGGATATGCCTGAAATCAGCTTATATTGAACTCCTATGCCCATAACCGCGTATGAGAACCCTTTCTTCGTAGTAGAGTTCGATTCAGGGAAACTGTCGTCTGCCTGCCCATTGCTTGCAGACTTTGATTTCTTATAATTCTTCTTAGAATTCTGTTTTTGACGTTTATCTGCATAGTTCTCCTTATTGGAGGCACTAAAACCAGTTCCATCGAACGAAAAGGTTGTCTCTTTGCTTTCTACGCTTTCATTGGTTATTACTACGATTTCGTCCAGAATCTTGTTCACAGGCTCACGATCGTATCCGCGCTCTATCGTTTTGTAAGAAAAATGGCGGCTTATGTTCAATTTCTCCCGGAATAGAAGCAAAAACCCTTCAGCCACTCTATTAGACGATTCTATGTATGTTTGCAATAACAGTGCTTTAGCGATATCCGCCGAGTCAATTGGCGGCCTCCCTGGCCCCCGTTTTCCGGGAGGCGTTCTTTCTTTTATCCGTTTATCGGCTTCTTCGACAAGATCCCTTATGTTATCTAAGTAGTTAGCCATCTCGTGGATCTGCGCCTGGTCATATTGTGCCCAGTTGGTCAATACTTGCCCTTTACTCTCGTATTCGAATGTTCCATCCCGGATATTCTTGATGATTCCTCTCTGGTTCCTCGCCCTGTTTTTTGGATGGCATACGATGAGATCAACCGACAAGTATATAAACATAACGGTACATACTCTTATCGAATGGATCGCTTGCTCACCACTTCAACGATGTCTACAGGCAAAAATGAGTCTGGACTATGTACATTTGTCAAAGCGCTCAGTCTTGTGTGGCCCGAACTTGCAGAGGCGGGTCGCGGAGTGGCGAGACTGTCGGTCGAATAATATTGTCCCAAAGCCGATCGTGTGGGATGAAGTGAGCCAGGTCTACGGACCTGTCTGGCTGACTCGATCTTCCAGTTTGTTTCGGCGAATCACCACCACAAGGGTTCCGGACTGCTGAGATACATCAGTGGACTCCGACCGCACAGATCATCTTGGTCATTGGAATGACCATCAGGGGCGCTGCCGGCTCGACCTCCGGCGGCATAAAGACCATAAGAGCGGTTATGGTGGTCAAAGGGGTTGGATGGTGGCTCAAAAAGATCGCGCTTCCAGAGGAAGCGGTTATTCCGTTCCGCATTGGAAAGAGAACCCTCTCGGAGGCTCACAAGAACGCAGAACTCGTGGAGGTCTCACTGCTTCTAATCTATGGGTCATCTGTCTCTTGGTGGGTGTGGTGGTGCTCCTGCGTATGGTTACATCGCATTTCAATCTTGGTGATGTGATCCTTGAGGTGGTATCCGCACAGAGCAATGCCCTGGCTATCAACCGGCACCACCACCGAAAGGTTTAAGTTCATTATGAATATGTATTCATTGATGCCAAGACCGAGACGCCACCGGCACATACGGTCATCATTCGATTATGATTACTGGAGACCGTGTGCAACCTGTCTGCAGGACATTGATGTTGTGGTCCTGAAGATGGAAGAGATGGAGAGCATACGGCTGAAGGATCATCTCGGAATGGACCAGCGTGAGGCGGCAGAGCTCATGAAAGTCTCGCAGCCGACATTCCACAGGATCCTGGCTGAAGCAAGAAAAAAGATCGGATGCGCCCTCGTTTGTGGCAAAGCGATACGAATCCACGGCGGGACGTACGAGATGGCGGTGCCCCCGGGGCGCAAGTTCCGGTGCTACGACTGCCAGCACGTATGGGAGGTTGCGCATGGCACGGGAAGACCCCAAAACTGCCCTAACTGCGGAAGCGTGAAGATAGGCCGGGCAGAGGACGATCGCGGGTATGCCCGGGCCGGGAGTGGCGTGCATGGCAGGCATGGCATGCAGTAACAGTAGCAGTGACAGTAACAAACAGTAAAAACGGTGAAATCATGAAGAACGACGAAGAAGATATGGCTCAGCAAAAACGCTTACACGAGCGTATGGGCAGAGTGAAGCACAAAATAATGGTTATGAGCGGAAAGGGCGGCGTTGGGAAGACCACCGTAGCGGTCAACCTCGCACTCACACTCGCGGCAAAGGGGTACGAGGTCGGGATCATGGATGCCGACATTCACGGTCCGAATGTCCCGAAGATGCTCGGAATCGAGGATGAGCGTCCCGACATATCAGAGGGCGGTATATCCCCTGTCTTCGTGCCTCCGAGGGTTAAGGTCATGTCCCTCGCATTTCTGCTTGCAAGCAAGGACACGCCAGTCGTGTGGCGAGGACCGCTCAAGATGGGTGCGATCAGGCAGTTCCTGTCCGACGTCTTCTGGGGCGATCTGGATTGCCTGATCGTTGATCTCCCGCCCGGAACAGGTGATGAACCCCTCAGTGTCGCTCAGTTGATCCCGGAGATCGACGGTGCAATCGTCGTCACCACGCCACAGGACGTTGCCCTGCTGGATTCGAGAAAGTCGGTGACCTTCGCAAAGGAGCTTGGCATGCCGGTTATCGGGATCGTAGAGAACATGAGTGGGTTCAAATGCCCGAAATGCGGTGAAGCGATCGATCTATTCAAGATCGGCGGTGGCGAACGCGCTGCAACTGATATGGGCATACCGTTCCTTGGCAGAATTCCAATTGAGGTTATGATCGTTGAGTCTGGCGACAGCGGCATCCCATTCGTGCTTGCGCACGAGTCAGAGGCTGCCAGCGCCTTTGAGGCGATTGTTGAGAATATAGAACACGTTGTGAAAGGAGAGTGATATAAATGAAGATATGCGTAACATCAACGGGACCATCACTGGATGCGCCCGTAGACCCAAGATTCGGCAGATGCCAATATTTTATGATCGTTGACTCAGAGACGATGGAGTACGAGGCGATGCAAAACCCGAGCATAGGCGCGTCAGGCGGTGCAGGAATCCAGGCGGCACAGACCGTCGCAGGCAAAGGTGTCGGCGCTGTTGTCACCGGAAACCTGGGACCGAATGCAACACAGACGCTTGGTGCCGCCGGAATTACGATGGTGACCGGTGCAAGCGGCACCGTCCGCGATGCAGTTGAGCAGTACAAGAGCGGAGGGCTGCACCAGACCACGAGTCCAACTGTTCCCGAGTATTCCGGACTCGGCGGCGCTGGCGCTGGCGCAGGCGCAGGTGCCGGAATAGGCGGTGGCAGAGGTATGGGAGGCGGACGTGGCGGCGGCAGAGGCGGCGGTCGCGGTATGGGTGGAGGTATGGGACGCGGCATGGGCGCCGGAGTTCCGGCAACACCCACGCCCCCGCCGGTGGCATCCCCGCCGGAACAGACGAGGGATGAGGAGATACAATCCCTGGAAAGTCAGATGGAAGAGATCAAGGCAAAACTGGAAGAACTAAAGAAATAGGAGGCGAACGAAATGAGAGGCGGACACAGGAATATGTACTATGCGACAGGCATGCCCGGATGGATGCGGCTTGGATACTCCCCGGGCTGGGTTGGACAGAGTCCGGGTGGACTGCCACCAACTGTTCAGTATATGAGAACCGGGATGTGGCAAACGCCACAACCGCAGGCTACAGTGGCAGGAATTCCGGCTGGCATGCCAGCAATCCCTGCGGAGCAGGAGGTCCCCATCCTGGAATCACAGGTGGCGATGCTTGAAGGGCAGCTGGAACAGATCAAAAAGAGGATCGAAGAGCTGAAGAAATGAAGTACGGAATCGATGAATCGCTCTGCGTAGGGTGTGGATTGTGCGTCAACGTATGCCCGGTGCGAGCAATAACATTGTCAGATAAGGCAAAGATCGACATCGATCGCTGCACTGGCTGTGGAGCCTGTGCTAACGTGTGCAAGCTGGGAGCGATCATCGAGGTTGCGGATGAACCGGCGCAGGAGACTGCGTCCGTTCCCGCCGCAATTGCGTCCGGAGTTGCAACTGCCATCGGATCTGTCGGAAACGCGATCAAGCGATACGCAAGCAGCAGCACCTCTACCGGCTCCCGTCAGGGCGGTGGTATGGGGCGCGGAGGCGGTCGTGGCGGCGGCGGCGGTGGACGTGGCGGCGGCGGTCGCAGTATGAATAAACAGAACAAAAGGAGGCGGTAATAATGCCAAGAGGAAGAGGTTTTGGAAGAAGGGGCTCTGGATTCTGCAGACAGTATCCATTGCTTCCGATGGGATCGATACCTGCGGGAATAGCGTATCCATGGGCATATCCATGGTTCCCCAGAGGTGGATACACGGGTTATTATAGGTGATAACGATGAATGGATGGTACGGGGAAGGTATCAACAGCCCATACTATTTGGGCAGATGTAGAAGGTTTCCGTGGCTGCCACGATGGTGGTGGGCTATGCCAGCTACGCAGTATGCACCGCCGGCACCTGCATCGGTGCCAGGTTATGCACCACCACCAGCTTATGCGCCACCAGCATGGACTGAAGAGCAGGAACTCGCGATGCTTGAGTCTCAGGCAGCGATTTTGGCGCAACAACTGGAACAGATCAAGAAAAGACTTGAGGAGGTGAAGAAATAATGCAGATGGGTTCAGGAAGAGGGGGCGGCATGGGCAGAGGCGGCGGAAGACAGCATATTGGCCCTGCTCAGTCGTGCAGATGCCCGAACTGTGGATACACACAGCCACACCAGCCAGGTGTGCCGTGTACCAATCAGGCATGTCCGAAATGCGGAGCAGTAATGGTAGGCGTATAACCTACCATTCTGATATTTTTTGGAGTTAAATGAGCGGGGATATCGACGAACTGGCTGAAAAATTGGAAACTCAGGTATTAGAGGATGCACGGGAGGTATTCTCAGAGACGGTGATTGAATACGCCTACAATCCGAGAAACGTGGGCGAGATCAGTGACGCTGATGGGGTCGGGAAGATAACAGGCACCTGTGGGGATACGGTGCAGATACAGATCCGTGTTGAGAAGGGCAGAATAAGCGAGAGCAGATTCTTAACTGATGGCTGCGGCACGTCGATTGCATGTGGAAGTATGCTCACCGAGATGATCAAGGATAAGACGATTGAGGAGGCGTTGATGATCAACAGCGGCGATCTCCTGCGCAGTCTGGACGGACTGCCTGAGGAATATGTGCACTGTACGGTCCTTGCGGTAGATACTCTTCATGTAGCGATCGATGATCATCGCACGAATTTTAGAACAACCAGACAAACTTATGCGAGATAAAACAAGGAGATGATCAAGAATGAAAGTATGTATTCCGACCGCGGGAGTTGGCGGCATCGATGATCTTGTGGGTCAGCATTTCGGCAGGGTTCCAACATACGCCCTCGTAGATATTGGCACAAACAAGGTCGAGGTAATTCCGAACACGAGCGAGCATAGGGGTGGTGTTGGAGTACCGCCAGAGTTCATATCGAAAACGGGCACCCACGTCATGCTCTGCTCCGGGCTGGGACCAAAAGCGGTTCAGATGTTCGAAGAGTTCGGCATCGACGTCTTCGTCGGTGCAGAGGGCACGGTGCGCGATGCGATCGAGGCATGGCAGCAGGGGCGGCTTACGGAAGCGACCGATGAGAACGCGTGTAAAGAGCACAGGGATCACTAAACCAACGAGAGATATGACCCAACAATGATCATATCAATAGCAAGCGGAAAGGGCGGCACAGGAAAGACCACGGTGGCTGTAAATCTTGCGTTGTCGCTCTCGAATGTGCAGTTACTGGATTGCGATGTCGAAGAACCGAATTCGCATATCTTCCTCAAACCGGAGATAGAGGCTGTAAAGTCCGCAGGTACACTTATGCCCAAGATTAATCACGATTTATGCGATTACTGTGGGAAATGTGCGGCTGCATGTGAGTATAACGCAATCGTCGTGCTCCCAACACAGGTCATGGTCTTTTCTGAACTGTGCCATGGCTGCGGTTTATGCTCCGTGGTCTGCCCGCGGGATGCGATCAGCGAGGAGACAAGGGAGATCGGCGTTGTCAGGAAGGGGAAAAGTGGCGGCAACATAGAACTCGTGTATGGGCTGCTGAATATCGGTGAGATCATGGCAGCACCCCTGATAAACCACGTAAAAGAAGAGATCAATCCAGAAAAGATGGTGATCGTTGATGCACCTCCTGGAACGGCATGTCCTGTGATTGCAGCGATATCGGGCAGTGATTACTGTATTCTTGTGACAGAGCCAACGCCGTTTGGGCTATACGACTTGAAACTGATAGTAGAGGTGCTTAAAGTGCTAAAGATTCCTTCTGGCGTGGTCATAAATAAAGCTGGAATCGGGGATCGGAAGGTCTACGACTACTGCAAAGAAGAAGGACTTCCGATCTTGCTTGAGATTCCTTATGATAAGAAGATCGCAGAGTATTATTCGGAAGGCGTACCGTTTGTGAATGCGATGCCTGCGTGGAAGAATCGGTTTGCAGGAATGATCGATGGAATCAGGGGGGACTTATGAAGCAGATAACCATCATAAGCGGAAAAGGCGGCACAGGGAAGACAACACTCGTCGCATCGTTTGCAGCCCTCGCAGGGAACCTGGTTATTGCTGACTGCGATGTGGATGCGCCTGACCTCCATCTGCTGCTGCATCCGGAGATCGTGAAAAGAGAGGAGTTCAAAGGCTTAAACGTTGCAGCAATGGATAAAGCGAAATGCACAGAATGCGGAAGATGCGAAGAAGCATGTAGATTCAAGGCAATATCTGATACAAAGTCCGGTTATGCGGTCAATCCGACACGCTGCGAGGGCTGTGGCGTATGTGTCTTCGTGTGTGATCAGGATGCGATCAGATTGGAAGAGCGCGTCTCCGGGCACGCATTCATCTCAAAGACGAAATACGGGACGATGGCTCATGCGCAGTTGAATATCGCGGAAGAAGCGTCCGGAAAACTGGTAACCGTTGTCAGGAACAACGCACAGCGAGTCGCAGAAGAGGAAGGTTCGGAACTCATCCTGATCGACGGGTCGCCCGGCATCGGCTGCCCTGTGATCGCATCTTTAACTGGTGTGGACCTTGCGCTTGTCATCACCGAACCCACGATGTCAGGACTGCATGACCTCGAGCGAATCCTCGATGTGACCAGGCATTTCGGGATTGCTTCGGTTGTCTGCATCAACAAATATGATATCAATGAAGCGAACAGCAGGACGATTACCGAGTTTTGCCAGGCGCGCGGGGTTACGATTGTCAGGAATATCCCTTATGATCCCGTAGTCACGGCGGCTTGGTCGCTCTCTGGGTGTCAATCCAATCCCACTTAAAACCTGTAACTATTCCTGTGTGTACTGCCAGCTTGGCAGGACAACGCAGATAACCAATCAGCGTAGAGACTTCTTTTTACCGGAAGAGATACTAAACGAGATCAAGAGAGTAATGGAAGTACAGGGTGGTCGTGGCGGTGGTGAAATAGATTTTGTAACTTTTATAGGAGAAGGTGAACCGACGTTATGCAAAAGCATCGGTTGGTTGATCAGGGAGACCAGAGAAATAGCAGACATGCCCATAGCTGTTGATACAAATGGTTCGCTTCTTTACAGAGAAGATGTAAGAGATGACCTTTCACAGGCAGATGTTGTTATGCCGTCCCTTGATTTCGGCACTGCCGAAACATTCGGAAGGATAAACAGACCGCATCGCGGGATTGATTTTAAGAAGGTTGTCGAAGGCATGGAAAAGTTCAGGCAGGAGTATGATGGGGAGATATGGCTGGAAGTCATGCTGGTAAAAGGGATCAATGACTCAGAAAAGGAACTGGAAGCAATAAAAAGCAGGCTTGAGAAGATAGAACCCGACAGAATTTATATAAATGTCCCGATAAGACCTCCTGCAGAATCCTGGGCAGTCCCGCCAGATACAGAGGCGATCACATTAGCACACACGATTCTTGGTGATGGCAATGTGGTAGATATTGCTGTAGAGGAGACTGGTGAATTCTCTATTGAAGGATTCACAAACCCGGAAGACGCTATTTTAGCAATAATAAGACGGCATCCAATGAGAGAGGAGCAGGTTATAGAAACGCTGAAGAAATTCGAGGTGGGGGCTGTTCACGATGATCTTAAAAGGATGGAAGAAAGCGGAAAAATAAAAAAGGTGAAATACAGGGAGAAAGTCTTCTGGCTTACAGGGAGGAAAAATAGGATATGATCAATCCAAAACATAAGGGCGGTGAAAAAGCCAAAAGCATTGTCATGTCTTTTTACCGAGCATTCAAAAGTTTAGGGTCAGCTCTTCCAACGTTGCTTGGGGTCGTCCTGCTTTTGGGACTTTTCCTAACTTATGTATCAAAGCAGCTTATTGCATCTGTATTTACAGGGGAATTGTTTCGTGATACGGTAATTGGTTCTGCAGTCGGGAGTATTTCAGCGGGTAATCCCATCACCAGCTATATACTAGGTGGGGAGCTTATGAAAGAAGGTGTGAGTCTCTTTGCGATAACTGCATTCATAGTGACATGGGTAACGGTTAGTATAGTTCAATTTCCTGCTGAAGCAGCCTTTCTCGGCAGACGATTTGCATTTATTAGAAACTCACTGGGGTTCATTCTTGCCATCTTAGTATCCATAGCAACTGTTACGACATTGATGGTGATTCAATGAAAGTCGTGAGAGATACAGGAGATAAAGGAGGAAACAAAGGTGGGAGAGAGAAGAGAAAGTGGGATAAACACTATGGTTTCTATTTTTTGGTTTCTGTTATTTTTCTATATCTCCTTCTCTTTTTCTTCGACCCGGAAAGTGTATATAACTCTCTAAAAGTGACCGGAAACATATTTATTCAGATAATTCCAGTATTATTGTTTGTCATCATTTTTATGGCGCTTATAGATTATTTCTTACATCCGAAAACTGTAGCAAAGTACGTTGGAAAAGGGTCTGGAATAAAAGGATGGTTCTTAGCCATGTCCACAGGGATAATTAGCCATGGACCTATTTATATCTGGTATCCTTTATTGAAAGATCTTCGAGACCAGGGTATGAGAAGCGGTTTGATTGCTGCTTTTCTGTACAGCAGGGCTATAAAAATACCACTGTTGCCCTTGATGGTCCATTACTTTGGATTGTTATTTGTGGTCGTGCTGCTGCCCTATATGGTTATTGCCTCTCTCATCGAGGGGCAAATTATTGAACTAATAGAAAATAGAAAAGATAAAATACAGAAGGATTGGGGGTATTAAATGGAAGGGCTAACGTCTGTCGTCAACCATTCGGTTATGATAACCATGTTTGTCTTTGTAATGATGCTCATCGTTGATTATATAAACGTCTTAACAAAATGGGATATGTGTATAGTCCCAAATGTTTTGACTTTATATACACCCCCACTTTCCAAATTTTCTTACAATCCGGCATCCATCCGCTTGAGGAAGACGTTCAGCTTGCACCCATCCGGAAGTCTTGACCAAAATGCATCCTCCGGCGTCTGAAGATAATGCTTTGTATCCAGACTTTCATGATACCGTACTGTGTTGTACCATTTTACAAAATCTGCAAAACTCTTGAATTTCATTCGTTGTTTTTCGTACAGGTCGTGCCATTTTTCGATCTTTCCGTTGGTCTGCGGATGTTTAACCCTTGCTTTGATGTGTTTTATGCCGTGCCCTCTCAGGAATGCATCGAACTCACTTTCACTCCTGCCATGTTTGTCTTTCTTATTCGCATAATATTGGCTCCCCCTATCGGTTATCACCTGTTCTATCTTTCGGATCCACCCATACTCGTCCAGCACAGCCTCCACAATATTGATGCTGTTTTCACCAGTAGCCGCATCAAATTCATCGCCTGCCAGGACGTATCTTGAGCTGTCATCCAGAGCCGCCGACACTTCTTTTTTGTCGATCTTACTTGTATGCCAGGTGGGATCCTCTAGAGTCG
>JGI12150J12686_102276_pt1 | contig 36640 bp, 35 predicted proteins | sample ANMFosRound1_FD_12686 | JGI IMG/M metagenome (IMG submission 12686)
GAGCTCGGTACCCGGGGATCCCACATCAGGCTGTTTTCTCTGTTCGAGTCGATGTTTCTGGAGACGAATCCGATACCCGTGAAGAAGGCGGCGGAGATGATGGGGTTGTCGGCAGGACACGTCCGGCTTCCGCTGGGTGCATTGAGTGAAGGGAATGAGGAGAGGTTGAGGAAGGTATTGGAAGGGTTGGGGATGGTATAAGTAAGGGAAGATAAAAAGCCCGTTAGATAGTTTGTTTGAGGGGGGAAAGGGCGTAAAAGGATGATTGGAGAACGTTTTGGAGAGGGAAAGGTTTCATCCAGAGGGATGTATATACAAAGTAAGTTTCGGATATACCTGTGTTATACGAAATTGAGTCTACAAGTACGAAAAAGGAGGTAATACAAAATGGCTGAAAATCCCGGAACTGATAAGGTGGAAGATTTACTGAAAAATGTACACGGTGGTTCTTATGTGATTCCGTATTTTCAAAGAGGATTTGAATGGCAACCCAGTATGGTCTGTGATTTGATTGAATCAACATTACAAAATTACTATGCTGGACTTATTCTTCTATGGGAGCTAAATCCGGAAGAAGCTCAGAACGAAGAATGGGACCCTGTTTGGGGAGCGGAGTTGAAAAGTACTCCTGATAAAGCGATACTTGATGGTCAACAGAGATTGGCTTCATTATATTGTGCGATTTATAATCCTAAAAAACCATTCCCAAATAGGCGATCATATCATGTGTTTTTCCTGAGCTTAAATAAAGTCCTAAATGAAGATTATGAAGAGGCAATAACTTATAAATATTATTCAACTCATCAATCTTGGGAGCAAATAAGAAAAGACAAGGACAATTGGGCAGAAACAGGAATAATTCCAATCTCAATACTCTCTGCAAAAGATCCTGCTAATCCAAATCAAAAATACATAGATTCAACGGAATTTGAGAATTGGTTAAATGGATACCTCAATAAGAACAGAGATAAGTTGCCTGAAGGAATAACAACGCATAAAGTGTATAAAGTGTTTAATGGAATTTTGAACTACAATTTTGTTTTTTATCCGCTAAGTAGTGATAGGAGTTCACCTGATATTTGTAATATATTCGCAAGAGTTAATGCGAAGGGGATGAAATTATCCACTTTTGATTTAATGAATGCCTTTCTCTATCCAAAAGGAGTTAAATTAAGAAAAGAACTTTGGGAGAACTTATATAATGAACTTCTCAAGGATGTTGATACGAATATGAATGAGTACTTACTTAAACTTATCTCCCTCGTTAAACAGAACTATTGCTCTTCAAAATACATATATAATCTGATCCCTGGTGAAAAAACAATACGGAAAAACGAATATGGAAAAAAATATGAAGAAATACTTGTAAAAGATGGTGAAGAATTTAAGAATTTATGGAAAGATGCCTGTAAATATGCTGAGAAATCCAGAGGAATAATTATGAACACAGGAGATGCAGATTTCGGAGCTATTAAGACAGATTATATACCTAATACCACAATAGTTCCTGTCTTAGGAGCAATACCGTGGGAATATAAAGGTGATCCTGATGATACTAATTTCAAAGATAATTTGAAAAAATGGTATTGGTCAGCCGTGCTTTCTGAAGATTACAGTGGTTCTTCTGATAGCGTAATGGCAAAGGATTTTCGAGATTGGAAAGAGTGGATTAATAATGAGAAAGGTATTGAAAGAATAAATAGGATAAATCATGAATTTGTCGATGGATTGGATTTGAAGAGCGTAAAGAAGGGATCAGCTAGATATAATGCAATCATTTGTATTTTAGCACTTAATGACGCTAAGGATTTCTATAAGGGACGAATAGTTGGAACGGGAGATTATTTAAATGAGAAAATTAACGACCATCATATTTTCCCAAAACAGGTGAAGGGACTGGACCCAGAAAAAAGTAAAACATTCAACGACATCAGAGATTCCGTTATAAATAGGACTTTACTCCTGGACGAAACAAATAATAGAATTAAGAGCAAAAAACCTTCTCAATATATAGCGGAAATGACGGACAAATATGGAAATGATGATGAAGTTAAATCGATTTTAAAAGGGCACTTGATAACTGAAAGAGCCTTTGAATATATGAAAGAAGACCATTTTGATAATTTCGTAATTGAAAGAGAGAAAGCAATCAAACAACATATAATTTCAAAACTGAAAATACGGAATCAAGAATAGGCAAACTCAACATCGCCTAACAGAGCGTATCTGGCTCCGCTATGCTATGCTCAAATTCCCCTTTAGGGAACTTCAGATACGTTCGAAACGTTAGGCGGAATTCGACCTGCCTTTAAAAGGTGGTAAAGATGAAATCAAATGTAAAATGGCAATATAATGAAACAGTCCAAGTTGGTACAGACTATCAGGATATTTCAAATGTTCAAGCATATGATGAGAAGATGGCAAAATTTAGAGATTTTAAAAAAGAAGCAACTGATATAATTAAGGCCATATGCTTAGAGAGAGAACATTCTTTACTTGAAATTGGTACAGGAACAGGTAATTTTGCAATTGAAGCAGCAAGGTATTGTAATAACGTTTATGCTATCGATGTTTCATCTACAATGATAGCTTATGCAAAACAAAAAGCACAAACAATGGGAATTAGTAATATTTCATTTTTTCAGGCTGGCTTTTTAAGCTATGAGCATAATGGATATCCTTTAGATGTGATTGTTTCAAATGCTGCATTGCATCATTTGCCGGACTTCTGGAAAATGATTGCTCTAAAAAGAATTTATCAATTACTTAAGAATGGTGGGACCTTTTATTTAGGTGATGCCGTTTTTTCATTCCCAATTGAAGAATATAACTATAAAATCGACAATTGGATTGATACTATGAAAGAAAAAGTGGGAGTAGATTTTGCAAAGGAAGCTAAAATGCATATTAAGGAAGAATTTTCAACCTTCGATTGGATTATAGAGGAAATGCTTCATAAATCAGGATTTAAATTTGATATTCGCCATAAGGATGATTTTTTTGCGATATATTACTGCAAGAAGAACTAAGTCATAAATATGTGGGAACGTATAGAAGGTCGAACATCGCCTAACACAGCATATACGGTGCTGGCTTCGCCATTGCCTTTCGGGACATTGCTCCCCTCGGTCGCAACGTCGTATATGCTGGTGACATTATACGAAATCGCCTTTAAAAATAGGAGGAAAACACTATGGATAAAGTAGAATCGAATCTCGGTTTCAGGCTCATGGCATTCAGCTACAAGTTTCGCGACTTCTTCCGGCCCCGCATAGACATCATGAAAGAAGTAGAGATAAAACTAGGAGATCATGTGCTTGATTATGGCTGTGGACCTGGAAGTTATATAACCCCTATTTCAGAATTGGTAGGCAAAGATGGAAGAATTTATGCTCTGGATATCCATCCACTTGCAATTCAGAGGGTTCAACGTATTGCTTCAACAAAGCAACTGACCAATGTGGAAACCATTTGTTCCGATTGCAAGACGGGATTGCCGGATAACAGCCTTGATGCGGTTCTCCTGTATGATGTGTTTCACAAATTGAGCGAGCCGGATGCGGTACTGGAGAAGCTGCATCGGGTATTGAAGCCGAACGGGGTTATATCCTTCAGTGACCATCATATGAAAGAAGATGAGATCGTATCGAAGGTAACAAAGAGTGGATTGTTCAGGCTATTGAGAAAAGGTAAAAGAACATATAGTTTTTTAAAAGAGACATAATAATGGGCGACTTCGCACAACACAGCATAAAAGGTTCGTGCCTTACGGCACTCACCCAAATTTTTGCTAACGCAAAAACTTCTTTTATGCTGAAAACCATATACGCCATGGTGCGAAAGCTTTTAATCTGATGTAAGAGTTATAGAGGTTATATGGACAAGCGTCAATTGATTGAGGTGTTGAGAAGGAATCCAAAAAATGTTCGCGTTAGAAAATTGTGTAAAATTGCTGAAGCATTTGATTTTAGATTTAGAGGAGGAAAAATAATATGTATAAGTACGCAATAGAAATATTTTATAGTGAAGAAGATAACGGGTATATAGCAATTATACCTGAGTTGCTAGGGTGTTCAGCATTTGGAGAAAACGAGGAAAAAGCATTAGAAGAGATAAAAATGGCAATGGAACTATGGTTAGAAACAGCAAAAAAAGAGGGAAGAAAAATTCCACAACCACGTGGAAAAGAACTCCTCAAGATTCTCTACGAGGATGCCTTTCGCACCACGCGCCCTAAACTGGCTGGCGTATAACAAGGGTATATCTGGCTCACTCCGTTCATTGGAGGTATTATCACGCCTTACACCGCTTTTCATGAAAAATTCCCGGAAATAGCAGAAAAAGAAAATAGAAAGGCGACATCAATAAAATCCGACAAAAGAGTCAAAATAGGGAGAAATGACCCTTGTCCCTGTGGAAGTGGTAAGAAGTATAAGAAATGCTGTATGAAAAAGAAAGTATTACCAAAGAAAAATTATACCCCTACTTAGGGGGTAGATAAGATGCATTCAGAAGAAGCAAATTCCGCCTGGTTTAAGAAAGGGGGAACTCTTAGCGATAAGTCTGCTCGAAAGGAATTTGGACTTACACAGGAGGAAATTATTGAAGGCATTGAGGATGGCAAACTACACTACCGCATTAATAATGTATTTGGGAACCCATATTTGAGGCTGGTTAGAAGTGAAGTAGAAGCATTTGTAGATGAAAAATACGGTAGCAACTACCTTAAGAAGAAAAAAATCAAGAAAGAGTTGGCACAGACCAACAAAGAGTTGAAGAGGTTGAAAACCCAGGTGGCATCGCTCGAACAAAGAAAAGCAGAGCTGCAGGATAGTCTTGAGGAATGAATATGCCTAACCGATTCAAAATCGCAAAAAGTGGATATATACCTATAAGATAAAAGTATAAACAATTTAAGATAACAATAGAAGGAGAAATCGCGAAAAATGAAAAAGAAATACAAGCAAGTGTACCAATTTAAGATCGCGCTGAAGGGAATTAAACCGCCAATTTGGCGGCGAATACAAGTCCCGTAAACCTATACCTTCTGGGATTTACACGTCGCCATTCAAGACGCTATGGGCTGGATAGATTATCATCTGCATGAATTCGAGCTGGTAAATCCGTCAACGGGTTTAAAGCAAAATATAGGAAGCCCTAATGAAGATTTTGGTGAAGAAGTTCTTCCAGATGGGGGACAAAAAATAGCTGGCTATTTCTCTATGGAAAATCGAACGGCAGATTACGTATATGATTTCGGTGATAATTGGGAACACAAAATACAATTGGAAAAGATACTTCCCAGAGAAAAAGAGGTTGATTATCCAATATGTATAAAAGGGAAAAGAGCATGTCCACCCGAAGATTGTGGAGGCATCTGGGGGTATGAAGAGCTTTTAGAAATCATACGAAATCCCGAGCATGAGGAGCATGAAGAAATGCTGGAGTGGCTTGGTGGAGAATTTGACCCAGAACATTTTGACGTGGAAGAGGTCAGTTTTGCTGACCCTGACAAACGTCGCAAAATGGCATTTGGGTAGAGTGCTTTCGTCACTTCGCCAAATTTTTGCTCCGTTTCACTTCGCAAAAACTTCAGATATACCAGAAACGTTAAGTGAAATTGGATTGCGAGTATGTATGGAACTATTAAATATGAAGCGTTCATTTTTATAATTGGTGATTGCATATGAGTACGGAAGAGCTGATGGTGAAAATGTACGAGGAGATTAAGGAGATAAGAGAGGATTTAGAGGAGATCAAGGTTGCTCTTATTCCAGAGGACGAGCCGACTGAGAAAGAGTTAATGGAGATTGAGTTGGGGAATAGAGAGATAGCAGAGGGAAAATACAGGTCTTGGAAGGAGATTAAAGAGGATTTTAACTAAATGTTTGAAGTCTTTTTAACCAATAGAGCGGAAAAGGGCATCAAGTCGTTAGGATGAAATAAAGTTGAGGAGAAGAATTGAAGAAGCGATTGACGCACTCAATCACACATATTTTCCAAAGAGATATGATACAAGAAAATATAAATTGTAGACACAGATTAACGCAGATTAACACAGATGATAAGAATCAACATGGTTAAACTAAAATAAATCTGCGTAAATCCGTGTAAATCTGCGTCTTAAATAGAAGGACGCTATACTTTATATACAATAAAAAAGCTAAAGGGAGTTAAAAACACGTATCGGTTGAGGATTGGAGACTACAGGATAATTTATACCGCAAATTTCAATAATTCTCAAATATTTGTTTTGTCAATCACGCCAAGAAAAAAAACATTTTATTAGAGAGAGATGATGGCGGCAGTATCAAGAGCCACTACAGGCGTTGTACGAATTTAAGAACAAGTTTGGCTTGTAAAAGACGTAACATTTTTTTTGCAAAACCGACGAGAATTTGTCAGCTCGGCACTATCGAATTTTATAGTGAAATTGCTATATCCTCAAAATTCACCGCAGAGCACACGGAGAACGCAAAGGCATAACTTATTGACACAGATTAACGCAGATGATATGAATCAACACGGTTAAACTAAAATAAATCTGCGTAAATCCGTGTAAATCCGCGTCTTAAATAGAGGGGTGTTATACATTATATACAAACAAAAAACCCGAGCAATGATTGAAACCGTCTAAAAACTCTGCGTACTCGGCGCTCTCCGCGGTGATGAATCACTATATTTTTAGACAGTGCCGTCAGCTCACTTGACACACGTTTCCATCTTCATCAATTTCCTTATTTAATATCCTTTCGCCTGAAATCGGTTTGCCATCATTAGCAAGTATTATAGGCACGACGACAATAACCAGCTTGCTCAAGCCTTTTTTAAATCGTATTGCATTTATCTCCTCTGCACGCAGGAGTGTCTCTTCACAGACAACAATGCAATCAATCGCTGTTTCTGTGGTTGCAATACCGTATGAATCGTGTATCTTGATAATCTCGTATTCGGCATCAAATTTTTCGATAAAGTCAATTAATTTCTGCTTTCTATCTTCATATCTCCTCGTCTGCGTGGCACGAAACCGATTTGCAAACTCGTCAGAGGCTAATCCAATGTCCACGGATTTACCAATCATGAATGCCGTTGTTAATAACGCTTTGTGCCCCTTATGTAACACATTGAAGGTTCCTCCAATCGCTACTTTATTGAAAAGCATTTTTGACCATCCTCGACTGAAAGCCATGATACATCGAAAATCCCTCCGCACCCTTCTGCTCTTGCTTAACGTCAAACGAAACCGTTGCTGAATACAATGCGTTTGGCGATTCTCTTCCCACCACTCGCGCAACGCCCTTCTCCAGTTTCACATATACCGAGCCATTCATGCGTTCCTGCGTCTTATCTATAAAGGCATTAAGACTATCATAAAGCGGGTCCATGATTAGACCCTGGTACACTAACTCACTCCACGCGGAATCAACGAAATCCTTAAACCTCAGCTCGTTTCTCGTTAGGACGAGCTGTTCGAGGTCACGATGCGCCACCAATATTATAGTAGCTGCGGGATGCTCGTAGTTCTCGCGCGACTTAAAGCCAAGAACTCTGTCCTCAATCATGTCCGTTCTACCAACGCCGTGCTTGCCTCCTGTTTCGTTCAACTTTTTTAGTAGCGAAACACCCTCCATTTTTGTCCCGTTTAACGAAACAGGAACACCTTTCTCAAAGTCAATTTTTATTGTCTCTGCATTTTCAGGCGCTTTATCCGCCGAAACAGTCCACTGAAATATCTCTTCAGGCGGGGAAAAAGAGGGGTCTTCCAATTCCGCTCCTTCTATACTTCTGCTCCAGATATTTTCATCCACACTCCACCGGTGCTCGGGTTTAAGTAAAATGCCGTGCTCTGCTGCATATTTCCTCTCCTCCGCCCTCGTCAAACTCAGCTCCCTCATCGGTGCGACCACGTCAAGGTCAGTTGTTCTGAAAACGGCGTCAAACCTGAGCTGGTCGTTACCCTTGCCCGTGCATCCATGTGCGACTGCATCTGCGTTCTCTTCCCTTGCAACTTCCACCACGTGCTTCGCAATCAACGGTCTCGCTATCGCCGTCCCGAGCACGTATCCCTCGTAGTTGCCATTTGCTTTTATTAACGGAAAGATATAATCACGCACAAACTCCTCTTTTGCATCTATTTCCCTATACGAGTCGCACAGCTTCGCACCTCTTTCTTTAGCCTCTTTTATGTCATCCTCAGGCTGCCCTACGTCCACGGTTACGGCAATCACGTTGTCATAGCCGTAATGCTCTTTGAGCAGCGGGATGCAGACTGAGGTGTCCAGTCCACCCGAATATGCAAGCACTACTTTTTTCATTCTTATCGCACTTTTTCTTTTTTACAAAACACTTTTTTGCTTCGCAAAATAATAGTTTCTTTGGTAAAGCTTTCTTTTCTAAAGAAAGGTTTTCTTTAGCCATCTTTCAAACACCGGGTCTTCCATCATATAATATCCCTTCTCTTTCTTTAACACATATCCTTTCTCCTCAAGATATGTCAAAAACCGATTCACATTTGAAATTCTGTCCCCTACGGCATTTGCTATCTCCTTTGGCGCATGACGTCCTTTTGCAATATTTATCGCAACCAATCGTTCCTTTGAACTCAGATTCTCAAATTCTTCTTTGAATAAAATATCCCCTTCTTCTCGCAGAAACTCCTCTTCTATCTCTTTAATGTCCTCTAAAGTCGCTTTCTTTCTCCTTTCAAGCATTTTTCCTATAAACTGAATATAAAACGGTATTCCCGCAGAAAAATTGTGGATTTCATCTATTCCTTCTTCTGTAATCTCGAAATCACGTGACAATAGTTCTTCAGTATGTTCCCTCTCAAATGGTTTGACCTCCTTTATAATTAGCTGCCTATAAAAAGGGGATGCTGAAGACAAAATAGCAAGCTTCATCGTGCTTCTTATCGAACCCGAAATGCAAAGTGTTGTTCGCTCCCAATCCTCAAACATAGTCCTTATCTTTTTTATTATCGCATCGCCGATTTTACCGTTATCGCTCTTTAACTCAGAAATCGAAGGAAATTCATCTATCATGAGCACACATTTCGTATCTGTGCTCATTGCAAGTTTCTCCGAAAGCCCAAATGTGTGCTCAACGAGCAAATTTTTGTCTATGCCCTTCCTTAAATTTAAAGAGATGAGAAACTCCAACTCGCTGTAAACAACCTTGAACTCTGAGCGGTCAAGGAGTTTTCGCAGCATTGTGAGCGGCGTTTGAACCAACTCCTTCGCTTTGTATCTCAATCCGAGGTAAGGTCTGTATGCGTCTATGATTTCCATACTTAATCTCTGACAGAGTTCAACTACGCTGAATTCAATCAGATCCCAGACAGAGAAGTAAACAGCGACAATTTTATGTTCCGATTCAAGTCTTCTTTGAACCTCTTTCAGAATAGAAGTCTTCCCAATCCTTCTTTTCCCGTAAAGAGCATACCCTGTAGTTGATTTGGTATCGCTCAGTTCGGAAACCATCTCATCTAAGAGTTCTTGCCTGTCTATGAACCCTTCGCCTTTTACAGGTTGCAGTGTAAAATGCATAACATATCACTAATTTTTTTGTTAGTAACTTATTTGTTATAAACAAACTTTTAAGCCCTCTTGTATTTCGCCTCTTTCATATCCTCCGCAAAGAACTCCCCAGCTACGTGGCACAGCGGTTTCGCTTTCTCCACGTCCATCACGCCCGGTTCTTTCCAGAATTCGTCCTTCACACCCACTGCCAATACGCTCCCCGTTATCCAGATATGGTCGTCTAATTCGACATATTTTTCCAGTTTGCATTCTATCCATGCTATCGCTTCTTTTATCCTTGGTGGCTTCACCGCCTTCGCCTTTTCTTCCGTCAGTCCCGCATGTGCTATCTCGTTATCCTCATACGGATAATCCGTTTCCAGAACGTGCATTAACGCACCAAACTCTTTCCCTGCCACGTTCACCACAAACTCGCCATTCGCCTGGATGTTCTTCCACGTATCGTGTTTCGAATTGCACGAGAACCCATACAAGGGTGGCTCAAAGCTCATCGGCGAATTAAGGCTGAACGGCGCTGCATTTGCTATCCCTCTTTCCGATATTGTCGTAACGACCACTACGGGCCGCACGAGTACTTTCGGATATGCTTTTTTTTCTAGTTCCATTTTTTATCTACTCCCATGGACCTTAACTTATTCAGTTCTAACCCTGTTTAAACCTTCGGGGTTTCATAATCACACAGCAAGCGTCATCCAATGTAACCTCCCGCGCTCGATGCCTGTGTGTTCCCGAAACTAACTTTGGTTTGCTGATTCTTCTGAATTGACAAGTAATACGCTCTCCATCTACAGCATCTCCAAAATTATAGTATGTAGACATTACTTCACGCCCTCCAATTTCCCTTCCTCAGTAAGCTCTTCTACCGCCTTCACAGTTATTTTCAAGTCAAGCCCAAGTTCATCTGCGACATCATCGGGATAAATCTCTTCGTCTTTGTGTTTCTCGTAATATTCCAAAATCTCTTCCTTCGCCTTTTCTACCGTGGTCTCTCTTACTTCTACAACGCGGATATTAAGCGGTAAAAATTCTTTTATCCTCGCTACTTCTTCAAAAGCCACTTTTAACTCACTAATCTGCGAGCCGAGTATATCTATTTTTTCACCAAGCATCTCAATTCTTTTGTTTATTTCCGGCAACGAATCCCCTTCCCTTATCTCCGTGAAATCATGAATTGGAATTACACCCCTATGCGTTACCCCGCTTCCACTTCCATTCCTACTCTTACTCTTACTCATATTTATCCCGTTAGTTACACACCCAGTAACTCCTCGCCTTTGTCTATTATAAATCTACACGGGGTAGGGAGTTTGTAACTTGCCCTTCTCAAAGCTTCCTTCGCATCGTCGAAATTTTGCGCCTCTATACCCACACTTAATATCCTCTGCCCGGGCTTTACCCGTGCGGCAGAGCTCACGGCTTTTCCAAATGCGTGTCGCATCCCGCTTGAAACCCTGTCTGCACCCGCACCTGAAGCTATTTTGTTCTCACGCAGCACGTGATGCGGATACGGCCTTATTTTCAAGTAAAAATTGTTCCGTCCCACTTCCTTCACCAGGTACCTGTTAGCAAAAATCCTCGCTGCTTCTAACGCGTTATGCCTTATTTGACATGCTTCTTTCGCAACCAGGGACAAAGCAACAGGAAAATCCATGCCCATGCTCAGGTTGCCCATATCAAAAAGCGCTATCTTGCTTCCCGGGATTCCGCCCATATACTTCTTCCGTACATACGCGTGTCCCGTCACTTTCGTGTACTTACGAGCTGGTTTTTTCCCCATGCTTCTTCTATTTATCTATTCTACTTTAAAAACCTTTCTTCAACATAATAGAAGGATACCCTAAGTAAGGGATTCTTACCTTCGCCACGGCTACAACCCATTCAGGTCTTACAGGCTCAACCCCAAGCATTGGCTGATCATAGCCGGCATTATTATCCCCTTTAGTTATGTATCCTGCATGAGGCGCAGGCTTTCCATCTGGCATCTCTCCTCCCTCCTCTACCCAATACATCGCCCTATGTATTATTGGCGTTGCCGAAGAGAACCCATTCGGGCGATATATAATCACATCGCCGTACTTTTCAAACGACGTATAATTGAGCTTTTCACCTGTTTCGTATGTTGTGATGTTTGTGCGATTAGGTGCTTGCACAAAGATCAGGTCCCCTACCTGCATATTTGGCTCCATGCTGCCTGACTCGACGGCGAAGCCCACATGCCATGTCCCCGTAGCTGCGTATGCAACCGAAATTATGATGGCTACGATTACCAATGCTTCGACCAGGCTTTTACCTGCTTCTATCAATGCTTCTTTCATTCTCTCGTTTGCCTCCTGCCCTTACTTAACAATTGACGTCAAACATGAACTTTTTTCTTTTAGTAATTTTAGTTTTAGTTTTAGAAAAAGAAAAGCATTTACAGAAAAATAAAATGTAGTCATTCCAATAATAAATTGCAAATAATGAACCACGAGATTTCACGAGATTAACACAACACTTTTTCTTTTTTTTTTTAAAAAAAAAAACCTGTGCTAAAAGAAAAAAAAATCTTGTGTAAATCTGTGTAATCTTGTGGTTAATACTTTTCGAACTGACTATAAAATGAACACCACCACTTCCACTGGATTCGTCTATCACGCAGATTACCTGAAGCATGACACGGGCGTTCATCCTGAGACGGCGGAACGACTGAGAGCCATAATACAGAAACTGGAAGAAACGGGAATCACGGAAAAGCTGCGAAAAATTGTCCCGACAAAGGCATCGAAAGAGCAACTACGGTATGTGCATGCCCCCGAATATATAGGAGAAGTAGAAGCGATGTGCAGAAGGGGCGGGGGCGCACTTGACCCGGATACGCCGTTATGTGAAGCTACCTATGAAATTGCGCTGCTTGCCGCAGGAGGAGTAATAAAAGCGGTTGACGAAGTAATGGACAAGTCAAATAGCCTGAAGCACGTTTTTGCACTGATAAGACCACCGGGACATCACGCTACCCCGAACAAAGGCATGGGATTCTGCATATTTAATAATATTGCGATTGCTGCGGAACATTTAAAAAGGGAATATGGCATCAACCGCGTTTTGATTGCCGACTGGGACGTGCATCACGGGAATGGCACGCAAAGGATGTTTTTTGATGACGCTTCTGTTTTGTATTTCTCCACACATCAATACCCTCATTATCCCGGCACTGGATGGATAGACGAAGTGGGTAAAGGGAAGGGGGAAGGTTTCACCGTTAATGTCCCACTGCCAGCAGGTACCGATGATGACGGCTACTTATATGCATTGAATGATATTTTAGTGCCGATAGCTATGGAGTTCCGTCCTGATTTTGTGCTCGTATCCGTTGGATTTGATGCACATGCTGCCGACCCGTTGGCATCAATGAACGTGACGTCTCGTGGGTTTGGGCGGTTTACGGCTCTGATAAAGGATATAGCGGAAAAGAATGGCAACGGACGAGTTGTAATGGCTTTAGAGGGGGGATATAACCTGAATGCCATTGCAGAATCTGCTTTATCGGTTTTCAATTCACTGTTATCCGATGAGAGCGAGTTAAGGGTAAAAGAAAGTGAAATAAGAGCGAGTGAGCAAGTGCAAATAAGAGTGGAAGAGGTAAAAGAAGTGCAAAGAAGATACTGGGATATATAAAATGAATAACGTATTTTTATTTGAGACACAGATTTACACTGATTTACACGGCACGGACTTATTTAAATTTAACATTGTTAATTTTAACCACAGATTGCATAGATTACACAAATTTTGCACTTTGCAGTTTGTTTTGTCTGTGTTAATCTGCGTTAATCTGTGTCTATAACTTGTGCCTCTGCGTTCTCCGTGTGCTCTGCGGTGAATTTTAAGGTTTTTGATATACTCATCCTTTTATCACTCCAATGCCTCTAAAAGCAGCTACTCTTTTCGCTATCCCTGACACTTCACAACTCCGAACCACCACCTCAGGGTCTTTATAAGCCGCTGCTACTTCCTCTGCCAGCTCACCGTATTTATCGAACGGAATGCCACTCTTTCGCCTTACGTCTCTCTTCCTTCGTTCTCGTGTTTTTACTATTATGTTTCGCTTCGCCAGTTCTTCTCTCACTTCGATTCCTCTGTATTTCCTCATTGCTGCCGTCCTGCTCATTTCCCTGCCCGAGCCGTGAGCGCAACTGCCAAACGTCTCGAGCTTTGCTGTTTCGGTACCCACAGCTAAAAAACTGCGTGTGCCCATCGAACCGGGAATCAGTACGGGTTGGCCAATGTTTCGATAAACAGTGGGCAAACGCGCATCACCCGCAGGAAAAGCTCTCGTTGCTCCTTTCCTGTGCACGCACAATTTCTTCCTCTTTCCTTCCACCACATGCTCTTCTTCTTTCGCTATGTTATGTGCAATGTCATACACCAGCCGTATCTCCATATCCTCCGCTGGGCTTCGAAGCACGTCTTCAAACACTTTTCTTACCCAATGCATTGCAATCTGCCTGTTCGCAAAAGCGTAATTCGCACACGCGCACATCGCCTCAAAATAATCCATGCCCGTGTCGCTGCTCAAATAAGCGCAAGCCAGTTCACGCTCCAAACTGAGTATTTTTGATAGTGTCGCATCCTTGCTCATCTCTCGTTCGAAGCTCCTCAAGTAGTAGGAGCAAACGCCATGCGAGAAGCCTCTACCGCCAGTATGAATTAAAACGGTCACCTGCCCCTGCTCTTCTATTCCATACGCCTTCGCAAGTCGCTCATCAAAGATTTCATCCACTACCCCTAATTCCAAAAAGTGGTTCCCTGAGCCGAGCGTGCCTAATTGAGGGGCGCCACGCTTCTTCGATTTTTCATCTATCTTCTCAGGATTCGCAGCCTTTAATTTCCCGCCCTCTTCTGTCCGCTCGATATCCTCTTCCCAGCCATAGCCGTTCTCAATGCACCACTCCGTGCCGCCCTTCAGCACTTCGTCTAACTGAGCATACGACAACCTCACTTTCCCTGACAGCCCAAGCCCTGCGGGAACATACTCGAATAAAGTGTCCAGTATCTCGGACAGATGAGGTCTGACGTCCTTCTCCATCAGATTTGTGCGGATGAGCCTTACGCCACAGTTGATGTCATAACCCACTCCGCCAGGCGATATGACACCCACCTCAAAGTCCGTAGCCGCAACGCCGCCTATTGGAAATCCATATCCCTGATGACCATCGGGCATAACCATCGAATATTTTTCTATCCCGGGAAGCGAAGCGACGTTGATTGTTTGCTGTAGCGTGCGGTCACCTTTCATCTTATCTAATAGCGCTTCAGCAGCGTATATCCTCGCTGGTACTCTCATGTAGTCCTTATACGACTGTGGCACTTCCCACACGTCTTCTCGTATCTTCCTAACTGGAATGTCTACGTCCCTGTTCATTCCTGAAACACACCTCTCTTTTCTCTTTCTTATTATGTCTTTCTCTTAACTTACTTTCTTCGCTGCCAGTTCAATCGCCCTTGCCACACTCGAACTCGGTCTTATCGTTACCACCGGGATATTCACCACTTTTTCAACCGTGGAACTGACGATAGGCGCGCACACAAGGGCCGATGCACCGTCTTCTTCCGCTTTTATCGCTCCTATTATTGCTTCTTCGATGCTCGTAACGGAATATTCTTTGACATCAAAGGTCTCTTTTCCAGTATTTACGGTAGTTTTTTCCAACACCTCCAAACATCCTCGTGAGCAAATAATAGCGATAAATTTCTTCTTCTTTTTCGCACGCCCGGTTTCTATCTCGCGTATGGTGTTTATTATCTTCCTGAAGGTGCGCAAGTTCGGGTCGCGCTCGCCGGAAAGGATTTTGTAAAGTGTGCTTGTAGGTATCCCGGACTTTTCGCTGAATTCGCCGGTGCTAACGCCGAGTCGCTGTTTCATTGCTTTCGATAATAAATCGTGCAGCTCTTTGTTATGCGTGAAGAGTTCAGCTACTATATTGTCAGCGGTGCTCATATCTCTTACCGTATAATATAAAGGTTCTCTTTTATTTTTATATATACTTAAAAGGATAACATCCTCCTATTTAAGACACGGATTTACACGTTTTTTTTTCTTTTATTTGTTGATACCTTTTGCGGCTTTGTTGTACAATAAGATAATTTAATAGACAAAAATAGAAACATTTAAATACTAATGAGAAGAGAAAACATTTGTGTATAAAAAAATGCTGAAATGTACAGGTCTAAATGATGATCTCTTGGAAGACCCACGCATCCCAAATTTTTATAGCTGTCTTCAGTGTGGAAAATGTACCAGTATCTGTCCCGCTGCTCACGCTTATTACGTGGATGGGGATAATGGAAAATATAATCCAAGGGAGATTGTGCAAATACTCAAAACAGATCCAGAATATCGCGATCTCGATGATTATGCAATAGAGAATTGCTATCATTGTTATACTTGTAAATCGGTCTGTCCCGTGGGAAACAGCGTATCGGATATTATCAAGGTGTTAAAAGAAAGGAGAAAGAAGGAATATGGAGATTTTCAGTATAGGTCCTTTTATGAAAAAGGGCTATGTGTAATCCCTGAGATGCTTTCCTTAGATGAGTTTGATGATTGGATAGGTTATAGGGACATACTGCATAATACGAAAAGAATAAGGGAAGAATTTGGGCTTGGAGGGTTGCATAGAGAGATACCCCCTGATTCCATTTATGAAATACAAAAGATAGCAGACTTAACCAGGGATAAGAGATTCAAAAAGAAGAAGGAGGAATTAGAGACACCGAAAAAAGTTATTCCAGAAAGTAAAATTTACCTATTTAAAAGCTGCTATGCTGATTTACATTATCCCGGCATGACAGAATCGATAAAGTGGGTATTTGATAACTTGGGTGTGGATTATATTGACGACCCCAATCAAAGCAGTTGCACCGGCTTTGCATATTACGCAAATGCGATACCTTTTTCTACTATGCTTGTTGCAAATGCGAGGAACTTTGCTCTGGCTGAACAAGCGGGCTATTCGAACGTGGCATCGGTATGTGTAACCTCTTATGGTGTTCTTACAGAATCGAAAGAGCTCTTAGAAAGCGGACTTCATTCAGAGGCAAACGAAATTCTGAAAAAAATTGGATTGAAATTTAAAGACCAAGTTAACATATCTCACATTTCAGAGATATTTTACAAGTTTAGAGATAAGATAAAACCGAAACTAAAATTCGATTTTGATGGCTTGAAAGTGGCTACTCATCACGGGTGTCATTACACAAAAATGCACAAAAAGACTGCGATACCCTATCTACTTGATGACATAGTGTCTATTACTGGTGCACAGCCAGTTTATTATCCTGAGAAAGATCTTTGCTGTGGGCTCGGTTTTGACCATACCATTCATAACAGAGACCATTCCAGGGTTGTTGCAGCAAGAAAACTTAAATCTATTGAAGATTCTGGAGCAGAAGTAGTCGTTCATGCCTGTCCTGGCTGCCAAATAACATTAGATAGAAATCAGCCATATATAGAAAAGACGACAGGGGGAGAGTTGGATTTAGTCCATTTGAACTATGCACAGTTCATTGCTTTAGCAATGGGTGCAGACCCGTATGAAACAGTGGGAATACAGACGCATTCAAATCGTTTAGAGCCTATTTTAGAAGATTTCGACATTTTGTAGGTATATTATAGTATAGTATGAAAAGAATAGGAGAAATCAACGATAAAATAAGGAAAGGAGAAGCAATTGTTCTTACTGCTGAAGAATTTAAGCAGATGGTAAGAAATGAAGAGACGGCTACCGCGGAAAGCGTAGATGTAGTAACCTGTGCTACATGTGCTATAATGTCTGGAACGGCGGCAATTTTATCCATACCCGTGGCAGAAAGAAATGAATTTGAGAGAGCAGATGAAGTCTGGTTGAATGGCATCCCGGCTTTCCCTGGTCCATGTCCAAATGAAAGATTGGGTATTGTGGACGTGTTCGTTTATGGAACAGCCCGCGCAAATAATCTGTATGGAGGCGGGCATCTATTCCGCGAAATAGTGGAAGGAGAACAAATAGAAGTAAAAGTAAAAACCAACGATAGAATAATCGAAAGAAAAGTAAGTAAAGAGGATTTACTATTCGCCAGAATGATTACCACTCGCAGCGCATTTAAAAATTATATGGCTTTTGTGAATCCAGAAGAAGGAGAAGTTGGAAGTATATTCTCGGTTAGTGGATTAAAGGGACCTTACAAAGAAATTTCCGTGACTGGCAGTGGAGAAATTAACCCTTTGGAAAACGACCCTTTGCTAAAGACAATAGGTATTGGGACAAGAATAATGGTAAATGGTGCAACAGGATATGTAATTGGGGAAGGAACGAGAAGTAGCGAAGAAAAACCGAATCTTTCTGTGACTGCAGATATGTATAAGATGGATGCGGAATTTATGGGTGGATTTATCACGTCAAAAAGCCCGGAGTGCATAACTTCCATTGCTGTTCCGGTTCCTGTAATTAGCGAAGAGGTATTTTCTAACCTTAAGATTATGGATGAAGAGGTAAAGCTGCCAATAGCGGATATTCATGATAGAATACCGTTTGTAGAGAGCAATTATGCCGCGGTGTGGCAAAATACCGATTTAGAGATACAATTTGATTTTGACGCCCATAAATGTGTACAATGTGATGTATGCGATGTAGAGAAATACTGTCCCACGACTGCTTTTTCCAGGTCAAAAGGCTTTGACGAGCATAGATGTTTTAACTGTGGTGCCTGCGTATATTTATGCACTGAAGGTGCATTCAGAGGAAACTTGGGGCGTATTAAAATACAGGATAAAGATGTTCCCATAACATTAAGACAGTCAAACAGGTCAAAAGCGAACGAGCTTGCGAGAAAATTGAAAAATCAGATTATAGAAAAAGAATTCTTGCTCACAGAACCAGTTGATTATTTGAGGTGAGGAAATGAGCTCAAGAAACGAGAAAAAATAAATTGTGGACACAGATTAACGCAGATTAACACAGATGATAAGAATCAACACGGTTAAACAAAAATAAATCTGCGTAAATCAGTGTAAATCTGTGTCTTAAATAGAAAAAGGCCATACTAGATATACAATGAAAAGAAAGGCATTTAAGATAATAGACATTGTAAATAGAGCAGAAAAACCGAGACATGTAGGGCTTACAATGGTGCTGGATAAGGGTTTGGGTTATCATGCCGCGCAGGATTTGATGGAATACGCATCCGAATATATAGATATAATTAAGCTGGGGTGGGGCACGCATAGACTCTGTTCGGAAGAGGTAGTCAGAAGAAAGATACAGCTCTATACGGACAACAGCATCCTGGTAAATAATGGAGGGACACTGTTTGAGATTGCCTACCTGCAAAGGAAAATAGATGATTTTTTTGAGTATGCCCATCAGATAGGTCTTAGCTCTGTTGAAATATCAGATGGTTCTATACGGATTAGCAGGGAAGAGAGAAGCGAAATAATAAGAAAATGTAAAAATATGGGATTTGAGGTATTTACAGAGGTAGGGAAGAAGGATCCACTTGAAGATGCAAGGCTTACGATAGATTACCGAATAAAGGAAGCAAAAAGAGATCTGGATGCGGGAGCAACAAAAGTGATAACGGAGGCAAGGGAATCGGGAAAAGGTATAGGTGTCTATGATAAGGAGGGGAAGGTAAAGGAAGACATGGTAAAGAAGCTCACAGAGGGGATAGGATTGAGAAACATCATGTTTGAAGCACCGGAAAAGAGCCAGCAGGCTTATTTGATACTTAATCTCAGTCCTGAAGTTAACCTTGGAAATATAAAGCCAGAAGATGTGATTCCCCTGGAAACGTTGAGAAGGGGACTGAGGGGTGATACACTTGGTAAATTATAGAATCACCATCGGTGGCGATAATATTCTGCGCAGAGGGGTTACAGAGATAGAGGAAATCCTTGTGGTCATTGATGTGTTAAGAGCATCGAGCACAATCGTTACAGCTCTGGCAAACGGCATAAAAGAGGTGATACCTGTAAATAGAGAAGAAATGGCTTTTGGATTAAGGAAAGAGGGATATATCCTGGCGGGGGAACATAACGGAGTAAAGTTGCCCGATTTTGACCTGGGTAATTCTCCCATTGAGTTACTCAGGTATATCGAACAATTGAACATCGAGAAAATTGCCTTGAAAACAACCAATAGCACAGAAATACTGACTGAAGTAAAAAGCGCACTCATCTGCTCAAGCTTGAATTTAACTGCCACTAAGCACGAATTAGAAGAGAAGAGCAGGGATACGAATTTACTGGTTGTAGGAAGCAGGCATGGAATAACAGAGGACCTTGCGGTTGCAATGGCACTTTACAGCAGTCTAAATGATGGTTTGGAGATAAACAATGCGTATTTGAAGGAGTGCATCAGCCGCTGTAACACCGCAAAACATCTGATTGAAATCGGCTATAAGAGGGATGTTGAATTTGTTTCTCAGATAGACAAATATGATGCCATTCCTATACTAAAAGGAGGAGTTATTTGTATAGCGCAGTAAAAATTCCAAGCACCAAGCCCCAAATTACAAATAAACTTTTAAATTTTTGTCGCACCTATACACCTATAAGATGAGGAGATATAAGCCAGAGGATTTAAGGCATGATATGGAAGTGGTGTTAACCAAACTTGACACTCCAGAAGATGATGCGAAAGTGGTGTCGGATGCACTTTTAAGAGCCGAAATGCGAGGTTTCGGTTCTCATGGCATCTTAAGATTTCCAAAATTAATCAGCTCCATCGAGCGCGGTTTTCAAAAAACAAAGACCACGATAACGACCGAAAGAGAAACGACTAATTCAGCACTGATAAATGGAAACAGCGGTTTAGGAATAGTGGTTGCAAAGAAAGCAATGGAACTTGCGATTGAAAAAGCGAGTAGCAACGGTATTGCAGCTATTGGGGTTCATAACACGAACCACTTTGGAATGGCGGGTTATTATGCTGAAATGGCAGCAAGAAGAGATATGATAGGAATTGTTATGTGCAATACAGAGCCGGCAATGGCGCCCTTTGGGGGGAAGACGCCGATTCTTGGAACAAACCCTGTTTCAGTTGCAATACCAACCAAGAAACATCCGGTCGTATTGGACACAGCAACGACCAATATTGCAAAAGGAAAGATTCTGAAAGCGAAGAAGGAAAAAAAGCTATTGCCAGAGGATTGCGCGCTGGACAGAGAAGGGAATCCAACGATAAATCCAGAAAAAGTTTTCAGTTTACTGCCTCTTGGCGGGAAAAACTTTGGTTACAAAGGCTATGGATTGTCGTTTGTTATTGATATTTTGTGCGGGCCCCTGGTGAATGCGGAAAGCGGAAAGGACGTCAAAGGCACGGTAACCTTGGAAAAATGCACAAAAGGCGACCTTTTTATCGTGATAAACCCCTCAAGTTTTACTGATATTGACCTATTCAAATCAAAGGTGGACCGATTGATACAGGATGTTAAAAATGACGGTGTTATGTTTCCCGGTGAGATAGAAGAAATTAAAGAGGAACAAAATAAGAAAGGTATAGAAATCCAGGATGAGATATACAACGAGTTCAAAGAAGTTGTAGAGAATCATATGTGAAGATAGGATATAAAATGTGCGAAATAGAAGAGAAGATAATAGAAATAATGGAAGATAATGGAATAGATGTTGTAGCGACATTGCCATGCGATAAAGCCAAAAGTCTTTTTTATCTTATTCCTCAACACTTTCACGATGTCGCTCTAAACAAGGAAGAAGATGGGATTGGAATATGTGCTGGTGCATATCTCGCAGGTGGAAAGCCCGCGATAGTTATGCAAAGTTCCGGATTGGGCAATTCCATGAATGCGTTAATGTCCCTCACCAGAACCTACGAGCTGCCTTTGCCGATAATAACGAGTTGGAGAGGCGTTTATAAGGAAAAGATACCTGCCCAAATACCGTTTAATAAAAATCTGCCCAGGATGTTAAAAGCGTTTGATATTCCCTACACGATAATAGATGACAATTCCAAAATAAATTTGATGGACAACGTTATTTGCGATGCGTATGAAAATAACCGAATCCATGTCACATTGATTTCCCCAAAAACATGGGGTAATAAACAGGGGGGAGAAGAAGCTGAACTCACAGAGCGTTTTCCAAAACGAGAAAGGAAAACTATCCTGGAATATAAAAAAACGATTCACGAACCAGAGATGACGAGATACGATGCAATAAAAACAATAGCAGAATATTTAGATGAAGAAGCAGTTGTCTCCAATATTGGCATACCAAGCAAGGAATTGTATGACATCAAAGATAGAGATTTAAACTTCTACATGTTGGGTAGTTATAGTCAGGCATCTTCAATAGGCTTGGGGATGGCATTAAAAACGAAAAGAGAAACGGTTGTTCTTGACGGTGATGGAAGTTTGTTAGCAACCAGTGTATTGCCCACAATAGCAGCGGAAAGCCCAAAAAATCTCTCCATTTTTTGTCTGGATAATGGCACGTTAGGAAGCACAGGGGACCAGTTGACAAATGCTTATTCTGGTGTAGATATGGAATTAATGGCGATAATCTCAGGAATAAAGGAAACAAAAAAAGTACACACAGAGAAGGAGTTGCGCTCAACTATCGAGGATTTGTATGACAATAAAGGACCGAGATTCATTCATGTAATAGTGAAACCTGGCAATGTCCCCTCCGTTGCGAACATAAAATTGACACCAGAGCAAATAAAGAGAAGGTTTATGGGTGCTATGCCTCTTACTCTTAGATAGAACGAAGTATAGTTTACTCCGAGATGCTTATGTCTTACAGTATAAAAGCATCTCTTTATCCATATCTTTTTGCCCTATTATTATACAATTGGGTAATTTAATGCACAAAATAGAAAAATTTAAATACTGATTTGTGCTAAATGTAGTGTCCACTAAGTGTAATGGATTATTTCCTATTCAGGGCATATTCGACCGCCGCTTCTGCGTGTATCAACATCGTATCAAAAACAGGCACGTCTACATCTTCCTGATTGATCAACAATGGTATCTCGGTGCATCCCAGTATGACTCCTTCTGCGCCCTCGTCCTTCACAAGACGATCAATGATCTGGATGAATCGCTCTTTTGAATTCTCGTTGATCTTTCCAGCGCATAATTCATCAAAGATAACCGCATTGATATATTCCGCTCTTCTTCACTTCTTCACCGGTTGCGTCTGCGATGTGGAGAACAGGGATTTTAACATTCGCCTCAATGCCATCAACAGTCGAGTGCATAGTATTGGAGGCTATTACGATAAAATCCGCGCCTCCCCGTTCAAGTCTTTCTGCGGCATCAATCATCGTTTTTCTCATTTTTGATAATAAACAGTATCTTGCACTTTAAAAAGTTTCGGTTACTCACAATAAAGGACAATTTTAGTTTTGGTGGAGATACTGAAAGGGACATTTTGAGCTTATTTCATCCCCATTTCTTTACATCTGTGTTAATCTGCGTTAATCTGTGTCAATAATTGTATCTTTGCTGTGCACTCTAATTGGTTGCTATTATGTTGGAAATGGTTTTCTTCCTGAAACGGAAAAAATAAAAAAGGAGGTAATTATTTCCTCCTTCTCCGCACTAAATATGCTACGGCAAGCAGTCCTGCAATAGCAAATCCCAACTCGAATCCCGGTGGTGTAGGCGTTGATGTCTCTTTCCCTTTCTCTTTTAGATACTTTTCAAACGCCTCTTTGCACTCTTCTTCTGTCTCAAAGGTACGCAGGCTTTCGTACATATAATCGCCGCAGAATTTATCCTGCTGGCATTTTACACTTTGGTCATCGAAATACCACAAGGTTTTGCATTCTAGTGTCCCCTCTCCTTTCTCTTTTAGATACTTTTCAAACGCCTCTTTGCACTCTTCTTCTGTCTCAAAGGTACGCAGGCTTTCGTACATATAATCGCCGCAGAATTTATCCTGCTGGCATTTTACACTTTGGTCATCGAAATACCACAAGGTTTTGCATTCTAGTGTCCCCTCTCCTTTCTCTTTTAGATACGTTTCAAACGCCACTTTGCACTCTTCTTCTGTCTCAAATGTACGCAAGCTTTCGTACATATAATCGCCGCAGAATTTATCCTGCTGGCATTGTACACTTTGGTCATCGAAATACCACAAGGTTTTGCATTTTAGTGTCTCATTCTCACTCGGCGTAGGTGTTGGTTCCGAATATTTAACCAGGAAGGCACCATCATTACTCGTACCTGCTAAGTACACTGCGTTGTCTCCTGTTGCTGTTGCCATTCCCGTTGCATTTACCCCCCTCGTCATGTTCCAGATAAGAGTTCCATCGGTGCAGTTGTATTTGTTGAGGAATGCAGGCGCTGACAGTATATCATCCCCTCTCCATCCTGCTAAGTACACTGCGTTGTCTCCTGTTGCAGTTGCCCATCCCGTCGCATTTTCCCATGTTGTGTTCCAGAGAAGGTTTCCATCTTTGTCATATTTGTTGAGAAAAGCATCCCTACCAGTAATTCCTGCTAAGTACACCGCGCTGTCTCCAGTTGCAATTGCAAATGTACTTTTCCACTCAATTTTTTCACCCCATGTGATGTGCCAGATAAGGTTTCCGTCTTTGTCGTATTTGTTAAGGAAGATGATTTTGTCGATAGTGTTACCTGCTAAATAGACATAGTCGCCTGTTGTTGCCGCCCTTGCATAACTCGCATGAAAATCCGTTCCACCCCATGTGATATTCCAGATGAGGTTTCCGTCTTTGTCGTATTTGTTGAGAAAGACAGAGGAATAACCACCTTCGCTACGGGAAAACATGTTTCGATCGCCAGCCAGGTACACGCAGTCGCTTGCGGTCGCGATTACATTTCCCGCATCATCAGCTGTTCCACCCCATGTGACGTTCCAGATAAGGTTTCCGTCTTTGTCATATTTGTTGAGGAAAGCAGCGGAATCCTTCTTGCCTGCCGGGCACGTTCCTGCAAGGTACACCATGCTGTCATCAGTTGCAGTTGCCCATCCATAATCGCAACCCGTTCCACCCCAAGTGATGTTCCAGATAAGTGTTCCATCGGTGCTGTTGTATTTGTTGAGGAAAGCATCGCCAAAACTTGCACCTCCGGGATCAGTCAACCCTGCCAGGTACACGCAGTCGCCTGCTGTTGCGATTGCACGTCCCGGATATGTTCCACTCGCTGTGATGTTCCACACCTCTACCGGCTGAGCGCCTACCGTAGCTACCGAAATAGCAGCAATAGCTAAAATCGCTGTCAGAACTACCAAACCTATTTTCTTGCTTTTGCTTTTCATTTTTTTCTCCCTATCCCACTTAAGAGATAGCATTTAAAGTTTTTTATTCCCTCCTTCTCAACACTAAATATGCCACTGTGAGCAGTCCTGCAATAGCGAATACCGCTTCGAATCCAAATGGTTTTGGAGTTGGCGTTGGTGCTGGACTTGGTGTTGGAACAGGTGTAGGCGGTGTGGGTGTGGGTGTCACACTTGGCGTTGGTATTGGCGTTGGTGATACTATTGGCATCAGTGTTGGACCTGGTGTAGGTGTAACTCCTCGTCTTCCTCCTCCTGCACCTCCAACATAACTCGGTGTTGGTGTTGGAGTTGGCGTAGTGTTGGAGTTGGCGTAGGTGTAGGTCTTGGATCACCAAACGCAGCAATCTGACTGAAACTCGTTACGTTCGCATACACATAGTTCTCTGCCGTGTTGACACCGCTTCCTGGAATCTCTACCCATTCCATATCCATACAGTGATACAGTCTCAAGCTATCTTCTACAACGTTGGTAACGTCCGCATCGCTGTAACTTACATTCAATAAAATCCAGGAATCCGCAGTCACTTTCGTGACGTCCACGTATTTTCCGATGTTCACCTTTCCTTCTGGGTCGGGTTCTGGAGTCGTTACCGCCTTTATCCCGATTCCATGCTCGTATATAAACGAAATCGTGGTAGGATAGCTGCTTATCGTAAAATCATCGATACTGTTATCGTGTGAACCTTCATCAGAGTAGAAATCAACGTCTGTGTTGTTAAATGCAGTGTTGCCCGAAAAGGTGTTGTTGTTGGAATGTATGAGGTAGATACCGCGGTAGTTGTTTGAAGCATTGTTGTTCGTGAGCTTGTTGTCACTCGAACTATACAGGCGGATGCCGTCACCGTTGTTCGATGCGGTGTTGTTGGTGACGATGTTGCTGCTCGTAAACCGCCCCAGGACAATGCCCACTCCGTTCGAGTCTGCGATGTTGTTGGTGACCGTGTTACATTTGCTCAAAAAATCTAGGTTGATACCCATCACGCCATTAGAATTTACGGCGTTATTCTTGATTGTGTTGTTGCTGGAATTATGGAGGTCTATGCCAGCCTTATTGTTTGATACGTTATTATCAGAAATGTTGCAGTATTCTGCATCAATGAGATAAATCCCCGATGCGTCCCATCCCTCTGTTGCCCCTTTTACCGTGAATCCCGAGATATTCACATAATTTGTGGTTACTTTAAAGACATTGTAACTCGAATTTGCTGCGTTCACAATCGTATCGTCTGGCTTCCCAGAAGTTGACCTTATTGTCAATGTTTTGTAAACATCCACATTCTCGTTGTACGTTCCGGGGTCAACGGTAATCGTTTGACCATCCGTAGTATTAACAGCATCTATCGCCTCTTGTATCGTCGAAAAGTTCTCACATGTATTTAGATTGTGAACTCCGGGTGTTTTGGGATCTCCAAACGCCGCAATCTGACCGATATCCATCACGTTCGCATACACGTAGTTCTCTGCCGTGTTGACACCGCTTCCAGGAATCTCTACCCATTCCGTCTCCGTACTGCGATACAGTCTCAAACTGGCTTCTTCCACGTTGGTAACGTCAGCATCGTTGTAACTTACATTCAACAATATCCATGCATCCTCTGTCATGTTTTTTACGTTCACGTATTTTCCGATATTCACCTTTCCGGTGGGGTCTTCATGTTCTGGAATTGTTACTGACTTTATCTCAATTCCACCTTCATAAATGAACGAAATCGTAGTTGGGTAGCTGCAAATCGTGAGGTCCTTTATCTTGTTGCTATACGACTTTTCGTCGGAATAGAAATCCAGATGGGAGTTGTTCGATGCGGTGTTGTTCGTGATCATATTGCTGTCACTCCATAGCAGGACGAAGCCGGTGAAGCTGTTTGATACGATGTTGTTAGAGATGTTATTGTTGCTCGAATTATGCAGGTAGAAGCCGACGCCGCTGTAGCTTTCTGCCGATACGATGTTGTTAGAGATGCTATTGCTGCTCGAATCAGACAGGTAGAAGCCCCCGCTTTCTGCCGATACGATGTTGTTAGAGATGCTATTGTTGTTCGAATCCTGCAGGAGGAAGCCGAAGATAATGCCCCTGTGCAACATGGTATTGTTAGAGAGCGTGTTGTCGCTCGAAAAGAACAGACGGATGCCATATGTGCCCTGAACCGAAGCATTTACATTCTCTACCCGTGAATTAGTTACGTTTGCAAACAGTATTCCATCGTAATTCGTTGTATCGCTCACGGTTATATTCCTGGAGTTCACGACTCCTACAAAGCCTGCATTATCTGGCACCTGCTGGTTTTGCTGGTTAACCCAGTAATAAATTGGTCTTCCATTCACCGTGTTGCTCGTATCTATATCCTGGATGAAGTCAGAAATATCCTCGCCACCAATATAAAAGTTTTGCACATTTTCCTCCATCGTGTTGTTGGTTAGAGTATTGTGGCTCGAAGAGACCAAGGCGATGCCCTCCTTATAATAGCTGTTGCTGACAATGTTATTTGTAATGACGTTGTAGCTGGAACCCACGAGGTTGATGCCCCCCGCGCCGGTGCTGGCATTGTTGCCTGTAATGACATTGTGGTCGGAATCCCAGAGGTAGATGTTGGGGCGGTTCAAGCTGTGGCGAACATTGTTATCTTTAATAGTGTTGCTACCGGATGCCCATAAGGCGATACCGAAGTTCCCTCCGTCTACATCGTTACCTGTAATGCCATTGTTGCTGCAACTATCGAGACAGATGTTTACTTCGCAGTCGCGGATGCTGTTGTTAGTTATTCTTGAGTTACTGGTGTTGTAGAAAAGAATACCATCACCGTTTTTTGTTAGGTTCAGGTCTTTTACTGTGACGTTATCGCAGTGGATGCAGTAAACGGTGCCCGCATTTGTGGCTGAATCTATGACTGTATCAGAAGCATCTACAAGATAGTAAATCGGCTTTCCATCCACGAGATTGCTGGTGTCAATGTCATTGTCAAGGTATGAATAGCTCACACCATTGGCGTCAAAGTTGTACAATGTGTTGCCCGACATCATATTATTCCGTAAGGTGTTGTTGCCGGATTCCGCGAGCACAATGCCCCTCCCGAGTATCCCCCCGTTGTAGCTGGCGTTATTGCCTGTAAGGGTATTACTGTTAGAAGATTCGAAGAGGCGGATGCCAAGAGTGTTGTAACTGGCATTATTGTCTGTAATGGTGTTGCTGCTTGAAGACACCAGGAAGATGCCGTGGTTGTTGTCCGAGGCGTTGTTATGGGAGATGTCGCATTGATCCACGTTATCGAGGTATATTCCCGCACACTCCACATCAATCGCACCTTTCACCGTGAATCCACTGAGGTTCACGTAGTCCACTGTAATCTTAAACACATGATCCCATGATTCATCTGCTCCGTTCACAATAGTCGAATCAGAGCCGTTTTCCGACCGAAGAGTCAATCGCTTGTTCACATCCACGTTCTCGTTGTACGTGCCGTCTTTAACGCAAATTGTATCGCCTTCGATTGCCTTATCAATCGCATGTTGTATCGGCGTACTGCTGGCATTAAAGTCGCCGCCGGCACGCCACCAGCCAGTTTCATTTACGCAAATATCTCCACAAGTGCATGGTGGGTCATCTGCACCCGCAACCGCCGCTGCTGTAAACATAGCAAGCACAGAAATAGCTAAAATCGCTGTCACCAACCCTTTCTTTACATTTTTTCTTTTCCCTTCTTTTTTATCCCTTTCTTTTGCTTTCATTTTTTTTTGTTTTTCCCCTTCTAAAATTTATAAAGCTGAAATGTATATAAAAAGGTTTGCGCGAAAAAGTATCCGTACTCAACAATTTTTTTATTTATATTTTCGATTTTCTCCTATCGAACCACGCAGTCAAATTTCTTATACCTTGACAATATAATTATAAAAAGAAACTCAATATCTGAAATTATAAAAATCCAAAAAGGCAAAAAGGGAAGGATATATATATGGCAAAAATATAACTAAACTATGAGGAGGAAGAGGACAATGTTTCAATTTAAATCAAAGGAAGCCAAAGAAGTAAAGCATGTATCAGGGCACAAAATTAGGGTTATTTCCATTTTGATGACAGTAATCCTCCTATTGGCGACTCTTCCAGGCTGTATCGAGGAGGAAGAAAGGTTGAAGGTGGCTGTCCTCCACTTTGGTCCCATAGGTGACTATGGCTGGACCTACGAAGCTCACTTAGGGGCTCAAAAGATGGCTGAAGCGTTGCCCTATGTCGAACTCTCAGAGAGGGAGAATACCTCTGGTCTCGATTCCCCACAGATATTGAGAGAGTATGCCGAGGCAGGATACGGAGTAATCTTCTGCCACGGTTGGGATTTGGGGATCGAAGAAGTAGCTCCAGACTATCCTGATGTCATATTCATGTGGGGAGGTGACGTTGAGAAAAAGGCACCTAATGCAGGCAGATACTATGGGAGGATGTATGAAGCCAGTTTTCTAGCCGGGATAGTGGCTGGTGCCATGACCGAGACAAACAAGATCGGCTATGCCGCTAGCATTCCAATACCTGGAGTGGTGAGGGGCATCGATGCCTTTGCCAAAGGGGCTGCCTCAGTTAATCCAGACGCCGAGGTCTATGTGGAGTGGATAGGCGAATGGTATGACCCACCAAAAGAGAAGGAAGTAACTTTGTCCCTTATTGACAGGGGATGCGACATTATCACCCACCGTTCCGATTCTTATGCCCCGGCGGAGGCGGCAGAAGAAAGAGGAGTCTATTTCATAAGCCAGTACTCAGATATGAGGAGATTTGCCCCACATGTATTTCTAACTGGCACCGTTTGGAACTGGGCTCCTGTCATGACCGATATAGTGAAGGCAGTGCATGGGGGAACATGGGACGAACAGCCAGGGCAGGACTGGTGGTATGGACTGGCTGAAGGAGGAGTAAAGCTCGCTCCCTTTAGTGATTTGGTTCCTGAGGATGTGAGGGAGATGGTTGAAGAGAAAAAGCAAGCGATTATCGAGGGAAAACTCGAAGTCTTTCCCGGGATGACTGACGAAGAGCTACGAGAGATTTATTATTTCGAACCGAACGTAGTAGGTGAGCTTCCTTAGCTCCACTGGCTGAGCAATATCCTGAAGGAATTACCTAACCTAAAAGTTTCATCTGGGATTAAACCAGCAAAAAAAATCAAAATGCTTACTTAAATAGGGAAAAACATAACAGAAGTGTGATATGACTCTGACAGCAAAGATGTAATGTAAAGTGCAAGATACAGTTTACTCAACTATATGAAATCAGAGAGAAAGATATATTTTGTAATTGCATGTGTATTATGCCTTACAGTATAGCATCATCTCTTATCTATACTTTTTTTTGGGGGGGATATTATACAATAAGACAATTTAATGCACAAAATAGAAAAATTTATATATACCTATTATGAAGAAAACATTTAATGTATAAAAAAATGTTTTATAGTATAGACTGGAAAATTTTAGGGGGTGATTAACGTGGAAAAGAGATTTATCGCAGGTGTAATAATAATAGTAGCAATTGCAGTGCTGTTTGTAGGTTGTATAGAAGAAAAGACCCCGGCAAAAATGACTACGCTTACTATTGGTTATCAACCAAGCACACATCAAATCGCAGCGATGTTAGCAGAGGATAAGGGCTGGTGGAAAGCGGATTTAAGTACGTTTGGTATAGATACTGTAGATATGAAAGTGTTCCCTTCGGGCCCTCCGGAGATGACGGCTATGCTTGCGGGAGACCTTGACGTTGCTTATGTGGGTGTCGCACCACCTATTGCCGCTCTGTACGAAGGTTTAGATGCAAAGATAGTTGCTGGCGTCCAGACCCAGGGGTCTGCACTGGTTATCCGTCCGGAGCTGGTAGATGAATACGAAGGACCTGCATCTTTAAAGGGTAAGACGATTGCAACGTTCCCTCCTGGTTCAATTCAGCATACTGTCCTTTCAAAGTGGCTTTTAGATAACGGAATAGATCCGGAAGGGGAAGTAGATCTAAAAGCAATGGGACCCAGTGAAGCCATTACCGCTATCAGTGCTAACGCCGTAGACGCCGTCTTCCTCCCCAGTCCATCACCGACAATAATCGAGGTGGCGGGAAACGGAGTAATTGTTGAGTGGTCCGGTTCAATATGGCCAAACCATGCCTGCTGCTGCTTGGTTGCAAGTGGCGAGATGATAAGAGAACACCCCGAGATGCTTAAGCAGATAATAAAAACGCATATACGTGCTACCGACTATGAAATTGCGCATCCTGACGAAGCGGCCGAGATTTATGCACGGTGGCAGGGAGCAGATGTATCAACGATAAAGAAGTCTATAAACGTATCAGATATGCACTGGATTACCGACCCAAATTTAGATGTGGAATCGGGGATCGAATATGCGACTGTGATCTACGACCTGAACAGAGTGAGATATGCAGGGCGGGGAGTAGAAGTGTTTGAAAAAGACGACATCTTTGATACCTCCTTTTATGAGGCTGTGACAGGGAAAAGATGAGACTACCGACAAAAGAGAAATGGCTATGGTTAGTTCCACTAATCATAGTCATCCTATTATGGCAGTTTATAGCAGTGTACGTGGTAAAAAACCCCTCAATCTTACCTAGCGTCACAGCCGTTATTTTTTCCTTTTATGAGCTCCGAAACGATATACTACCGGATATACTGGTCAGCCTACTTCACTTTGCTATTGGTATGGCCTTAGCGTTTGCCGTGGCACTTCCTCTGGCTATTGCTATGGGCTGGTTTGATACTGTATTCAAAGCAGTAGATCCAATTATAGAGCTAATAAGACCCATTCCCCCGCTCGCATGGGTACCACTTGCAATTGCATGGTTCCATCTAACGCACTATGCAGCGGGATTTATTATATTTATAGGCGCTTTTTTTCCAATCTTAATTGCCAGTTATACGGGATTTAGAGATGTGCCAAAGGTATTGGTGGAGACAGGTAAAGTGTTAGGATGTATAGGGAATAGAAAGTTGATAAGATATGTCGCTATACCTTATGCGCTTCCTTCTATTGCTACTGGCACTCGGGTTGGAATGGGCGTTGCTTGGATGTGTGTTGTAGCGGCTGAGATGTTCTCAGTTAGCAATTACGGTCTTGGCTTCCGTCTATTCACGAAATTTTTTCCTTTGCATCAGATGGACTATGTGGTGGCGTACATGCTTATTTTAGGGCTGGTAGCACTCTGCTTAGATCGCGTATTCAGACATTTCGTAGAGGAGAAACTATTTAAGTGGAAAAAGGGGATAGTGAAATAATATGAACCACAAGCTCGAACTTCAACACATAACGAAGACGTTTAGCACAGAAGAAGGTGAGATGACTGCCCTGGAAGGGATTAATTTAGAAGTTAAACCCGCCGAGTTTTTGTGTATTATCGGGCCCTCGGGCTGTGGCAAAACCACATTGCTACGAATGGTAGCTGGTTTAGACCATCCAACCAGTGGCAAGATCATCTTAGATAGAAAAGAGGTGAAATGCGCATCTCCCGATAGGGGAATGGTATTCCAGGAATTTTCGTTATTCCCGTGGAGGACGGTTTTGAAGAATGTGGAATTCGGACTGGAAATAAACGGTATGAAAGAGAAAGAAAGGCGCGAGATTGCAGAAAAATATATTGCGCTCGTGGGTCTAAAAGGGTTTGAAAATCATTACCCCTACGAACTTTCAGGAGGCATGAAGCAAAGGGTAGCGATTGCGAGAGCTCTTGCTACGGAGCCATCTATTTTATTAATGGATGAACCATTTGGCTCGGTGGATGCGCAAACGAGAAACGTACTTCAGGAAGAGCTGCTGAGGATTTGGAAAAGAACAAAGAAGACTGTTCTGTTCGTGACACACAGCGTTGACGAAGCGGTATATCTCGCAGATAGAGTGGCAGTGATGTCCGCGAGGCCAGGTTGCCTTGTTAAGTGCCTTGATATTGATATACCGCGACCAAGGAAACGAACGAGTTTAGAAGTGAATGAGTTCCGGGAGAAGTTGCTTATGCTGCTCGGTTTAGAACGCTCAAAGGTGTGTATTTCGGTTTAATAAATTGCAATTAATAAACCACGAGATTTCACGAGATTAACACAAGAAATGGTAGTTAATAGGTGATAAAATCACCAATAGAACGCTGAAACTTGATTGTTATTATTGTTCTCTCGTGGAAATCTGTGTAATCTTGTGGTTAATAAATTTCGGAATGGCTATAATTGTGGCTCTCGCTATTTTTTTTCTTTTAGCACAGGTTTTCTTTTTAGAAAAAAGAAAAAGTGTGATGAAGAACAAATATCTGAAAGGAGTCAGCGCAAACGTACTTTTATTGGGCGTTGTCAGTTTCCTGAACGATTTAAGCAGTGAAATGATAATGCCAATTTTACCCATGTTCATCACGGCGTTAGGCGGTGTTTGGGTTGTTGGTCTGGTTGGTGGATTAAGAGACAGCATATCGAGTATTTTAAAAGTTTTTTCTGGATTCTGGTCTGACCGCACAGGGAAAAGGAAAGTGTTTGTTTCTTCTGGTTATCTAACATCAGCGATTTTTAAGCTCTTTCTCGCCTTTTCTCAGGTCTGGCTTCACGTGCTTCTATTCAGTTCCGCGGAGCGAGTTGGCAAAGGACTGAGGACTGCACCAAGAGATGCAATTATCGCGGATTCCATGCCTGAAGCGAGAGGAAAGGGATTTGGAATACATCGAGCACTTGACACATCCGGTGCAATTGCAGGGTCGGTAATTGTTTTGCTTTTACTTTTGTTTTTCTGGTTCGACCTCGAACAAAAAGCATATCAAATTGGTTTTTATAAGTCAATCATATTTATAGCTGCGATAATCGCTTTTTTCTCCTTAGTACCACTTCATTTTGTAAAAGAAGGAAAAAGAGAGCCGCAGGAGATAAGATTGCAGATAAGCCTGAAAAAACTGCCTAAGCAACTTAAGTTGTTCATTGTGGTGGCTACTCTGTTTGCATTAGCCAATTTCACCTACATGTTTTTTATATTAAAGGCAATGGATGCTTTCATGCCAATAATGCCAGTGAAGGAGTCAATCGCACTTGCTATACTTTTATATGTCCTCTTTAACACCTTTTATGCCTTGCTCGCCATTCCTTTTGGCACGCTATCAGACAGAATAGGAAGGAGGGAAGTGCTTATTTTTGGCTACTTCCTGTTTTCTGTAACCTGTCTCGGATTTGCTTTTTTCGATTCACTCGCCGCCTTTATAGTTTTATTCCCCCTTTATGGCGTGGTTTATGCGATGATAGACGGGAACCAAAGGGCTTTTGTATCCGACTTATCCACAGAAGATTTAAGGGCAACCGCTTTAGGCAGTTTTCATACTGTAATCGGCTTGGTAGCGTTACCCGCAAGTTTAACAGCGGGAATCTTATGGCAAACGATTAGTCCAAATGCAACCTTTATTTACGGCAGTGTAATCAGCTTCATCGCTGTTGTTTTGTTCCTCATTTTCAGAGATTATTTTAAGGATTAGGGGTTGAGTCGCGGTGATGGAAAATTCTTGTGCATTGTGTGCGTACTCGAAAAAAACCGTAAATTACTTTAAGCAGAATTGACTTGAGTAGTTGATGATAGAAGCGTTAAATAAACGAACTAAAAGAGGGAGCGTGAAAAAATTGGCAAAAGAGGAAAATGAAACCGTAAGCGAAGGTGAAGAAGACGTTGCCGTCGTCTTAATAGGACACGGAAGCAAACTACCGTATGGTAAAGAGGTAATGGAAGAGTTTGGCAGGCGAGTGGAAATGCGAGGGATATTCAAGGCTGTTCGGGTTGCGTTCATGCAATTGAACTCGCCAAGCATTGAGGATGCGTTGAGAGAACTTGCTAAAGCAGGAATGACGAATATAGTGGCACAACCCGTTTTTTTAGCAGACGGAGCGCATACAACAGAGGACATCCCGGAGAAGCTAAAAGAATCTTTCGAAGGTGCATGGGCGGAACTGGGGGAAGGCGTAAAACTGACTTACGCAAAGCCAATTGGCGTGGATGAACGAATCGTGGATATACTACTGGACCGTATAAAAGAAGCGACGGGAAAGTAAAGCCCAAGTAAAACAAATTGAGTTTCACGAGGAGGATGTGATGCGGGGGGAGGGATTCGAACCCTCGTATCCCTGCGGAACAGGATCTTAAGTCCTGCGCCTTTGTCCATGCTCGGCTACCCCCGCTTGTTTATTCCCTCTTATTCTTTATTGGCGGCATTTATAAATAAGGCATTTCCTATTCATTCTTATTACTAAAATGGAATTGAGAGTAAGAGAAGCGATAAGAAAAGGTGGCGGAATATTAATAGAAAATCCTGTTATTTTCGTTCCCGCAATTGGTTTGGGAATAATAAGCATAGCTTTTCTATTTTTTACGGTTCCTTTTCCACGTTTGACTGAAATAACACGCTTCTCACTTACCATGATCTTGTTCGTGATTTTGCTGCTAGTTGGTCTATTTCTTAGTGGAATGATTATCAAGATGTCTTATGATGCAACAAAAGTTAGCGCATCTCTTTCTGGGTCTGCAAGGTTTGTTGCCCAGAAATATGGAACGCTTCTGAAGGCAAGCATAATTTTTGGATTTGTCGTCTTTCTTTGCTCTATCCCTCTCTTGATTTCGTGGATGTTTGTTATTGCTAAATCGTTTTATGTATTTATCATACCGCTTGTTGGCTCTGTTATTCTTGTAGTATTTCTGGTGATAAAATTGATTTTTTATGGTTATGCGATTTTGATAGATGAAAGCAGGGCTATTAATTCATTGAAGAAAAGTTGGAACATAACAAAAGGAAAAGGAAATTGGTGTAAGGTATTTGTTATTGCTTTATTTTTCTGGATATTGAAGGAAATACCAAGAGGGTTGGCGAGTATGTTACCCCTGAACGTTTTAGCTATTCTTATGTTCTTTATAATTATGTTCGTTACTCCTTGGCTTTATTCTTCTTTAACCTTTGCATACATAAAATTGGAAGAAGATGTTGTATGAAAAGGCGAAATAGAGAAGCATGATATTTGCAATTATAATTTTTATAGAGGAAGGAGATGAATATCTATCAAGAAAGGTGAAAAGAAAAAAATGATAGGTAGAAAAGAGATAAAAGAAGTTCTGAACGGATATGAGCTTGACGAGGTGATTATAGGCGTTCTCGGGTCACATTCCGCACTGGATATATGTCGAGGAGCGAAGGACATGGGCTTCAGAACGCTGGTGGTGTGCCAGAAGGGCAGGGAAAAGACCTATGACCACTACTATCGGACGGAAAATTCCTGCGGAGTAGTGGACCAGACCATTGTGCTTGATAAATTTTCTGATATAACCGAAGAGAGCGTGCTGAGGCAGATGCGTGAAAATAACGTTATTTTCATTCCACACCGCTCCTTCGAGGTCTACGTGGGGTTTGACCGTATCGAAGATGATTTTCTTCTGCCCTTATTCGGGTCGAGAAGTATGCTTCGGGCAGAGGAACGAGATGCAGAGAGGAACCAGTATTACCTGATGGAAAAAGGTGGGATTCCCTATCCCAGGATATACAAAAGCCCTGAAGAAATAGACCGCCTGGTTCTGGTTAAAGCACCGGAGGCCCAGCGGAAATACGAACGTGCGTTCTTCTTCGCCTCTTCTCCCGCGGAGTTCTACAATAATTCCGAGCAGATGCTTCGTGATGGTAAAATAACGGAAGAAGGGCTGAAGAAAGCGGTCATCGAGGAGTTCGTTATGGGTGCGCAGTCTAACTTCAATTACTTCTACTCCATCTTAGATGGGCGGCTGGAACTGTTAGGGATTGATACGCGGAGACAGACAAATCTGGGTGGGATCCTCTAGAGTC
>JGI12150J12686_102040_pt1 | contig 36593 bp, 37 predicted proteins | sample ANMFosRound1_FD_12686 | JGI IMG/M metagenome (IMG submission 12686)
CGACTCTAGAGGATCCCACGAGGAGAGTTGTTACCCGTACACCAAAAGTAACGGCGCATGTACGCCATGCTCTGGCTGGGAAGAGAATTCGTGGAAGATTGAAGATTATGTATATGTATCACCATCGAAAGACGCATTTAAGTCCGCCCTTCAGGAGTATGGTCCACTGTCTGTCGTGCTGACGGTACCAGACGACTGGTTCTACTATAGTGGCGGGGTCTATGAACCGGCATGGTCGGCCAATGACGGCGTCGGATGGGCAAACCATGCGGTCATACTGGTCGGCTGGGACGATTCCGAGGGTTGCTGGATCATCAAGAACAGTTGGGGATCAGGCTGGGGCGAGAATGGTTATGCGAGAGTCCTGTACGGAAATCTTGAGAAGTATAATTATGCGTATGCTGTTACCGGCATAGTCTATGATGAGGTAAACAATCCACCGGTTGCGGGGGCATCTGCGAGTCCTGAAAGCGGGACTGCGCCGCTTGACGTAGCGTTCACAGGCACAGGAACTGATAGCGATGGCACAGTCGTCTCGTACAAATGGACATTTGGCGATGGTGCGAGTTCAACATCGCAGAATCCAGCCCACATCTACAACAGTCCTGGAACGTACACGGCAACACTCACAGTTACTGATGACGGCGGGGCAACCGGATCAGACAGCGTGACAATCACGGTTAGCGAATCCACGACAGGCACATGGGTCAATCCGGTCGCTGCAACAGCATCATCGTACTACAGCAGTACGTATGCTCCAACAAAGGCGATCGACGACAACACAGCGACCCGCTGGTTCACAACAAGGTACGACGGTCCACCATGCTGGATACAGTTCGATCTCGGGAGCACAAAACCGATCAGCAAGGTGCGGGCGATCATCTACTACAAGGATGTCCCGATGACGCTTGATGTTCAGGTCTCAAACGATGCCGCGAACTGGGATACTGTAGTATCAGGAGTCACCATCACAGAGGGCGACACCTTTGTGGAGATTCCATTTGCACAGACCAATGCAAGATACATCCGGCTCTATGAGACTGGCGTTGCTCGGATGTACGGACAGTGCACCGAGTTTGATGTGTATGTAGGCGGGGATGCGAACCAGCCACCAGTTGCAGGAGCATCTGCAATCCCCACAAGCGGGACTGCACCGCTTAACGTAGCGTTCACCGGAACCGGAGTGGATGGCGATGGTACGGTCGTCTCGTACGAATGGACATTCGGCGATGGCGCGAGTTCAACATCGCAGAATCCAGCCCACATCTACAACAGTCCTGGAACGTACACAGCAACACTCATAGTTACTGATGACGGCGGGGCAACCGGATCAGACAGCGTGACAATCACGGTTAGCGAATCCACGACAGGCACATGGGTCAATCCGGTCGCTGCAACAGCATCATCGTACTACAGCAGTACGTATGCTCCAACAAAGGCGATCGACGACAACACAGCGACCCGCTGGTTCACAACAAGGTACGACGGTCCACCATGCTGGATACAGTTCGATCTCGGAAGTGTGAAGCGGGTCAGCAAAGTGCGGGCGATCATCTACTACAAGGATGTCCCGATGACGCTTGATGTCCAGGTCTCAAACGATGCCGCGAACTGGGAGACCGTGGTATCAGGAGTCACCATCACAGAGGGCGGTACCTTTGTGAAGATTCCATTTGCACAGACAGATGTCAGGTACATCCGGCTACACGAGACTGGCTTCGCACGGATGTACGGACAGTGCACCGAGTTTGATGTGTATGCACATAAGTGAGTGGTCCGGGGGTTGTGGTGGTGCGTACTTTGCGCCACCACTCCTTGATATATTTTTTTTCTACCGTTCCCATGCAATCCAAAACTTTAGGTATGAGTCGTTTATATATTAGATATTGATGGTTTCCGATTATACCAGTGAAACTGTGGCTCAACGGATAGACGCTCTACTGCTGCTCATCGGGGATGATCTCCAAAGCCATCATGTCATATTCCGGGAGGAACTGAAAAAGACGGCACATAGGGCAGATCTTGTAGATGTGGCACTCTGGGCCGAAGAAGGCAACGGGAAGGTCTCATGCGAGATTATAACCGTGCCCAACCAGATCTTTGAACCGGGGACGGATCGATATGCCAAACTACTTGAGTATATCGCGGTCTGTCTGAATATAAGAGGGGAGACGCTTGGAATAAGGCGGATCGGGATAGAGACCCGTCCCGAACTGAATACCGATCGGCTCATAAGCGATGTGAAAGAGTACTTTGAGCGCGAGTTTTTCATAACACTCCTCGATGCAAACTTTGGTAAGTCGATACAGTGGCGGAAAGGGAGAATCGAGCAGGGAGGGATAAGGATCGGTCAGGTCCGGTCAGGACGGTACGATCAGGGACGGTCGGTCGGGATGGTGGTCACAGGAACCGACATCAAGACAGTCGCCCTCGAGAGCGGAAACGTAGTCTACAGAAATGAGATTGCTATCGAGGAAGGGAGACCGATTGAAGAGGTGCTCGAAGAGTGCCTCACAAAGGCTGCTACCGAGGTTGGTATCAGCAAAAATGAGGATGTTTATATCGGCGTTCCTGGGCCAGTGGATCCTTACGGGAATATCGTAAGAATAGCAAAGATGAAAGGCGTAACCAGGGAGTCGCTTGAAAATTTGCAGCGGAAGTACCCCTCTATCAGGTTCATCAACGATGCCAATGTGGAGGCGGTGTATCACAGGATCATCTGGGCAGGCGACATCGCAACCGACCAGCCGACTGTAGCGCTTGTCTTGCGAAAGGGGATCGGGTTTGCGATTCTCGTGGAGGGTTACCTCCTATCATGGGTGGGAGCACCGACGGAGACTCATTTCAGGGTGAACTTCTCAGAAGATGCGCCTATCTGCAATTGCGGCATGAAGGGATGCCTTGAACTTCCATCCGAATGGGTGGTTGACAGGTTCATGCATCTGGCATCGGAGAGGGGTGTGAAACTTCCACATGATTTTGCAGAGAAGGTAGAGTGCGCAGGCGAGAAGTGTGACCTGCTGGCGGCAGACGTCGGCACGTTCCTAAGACGTGATTGGGAGCTACAGAAGGTTGCATCGGACGTATTCATGGAGTATGGGGAGAATCTCTCGGTTCTATTCGGGGAACTGGCACGGCTGATGGATGTTACTGGGTTCTGGGTGGCGCTAAGCGGCGGCATGGTCCAGCAGAAGGGAGAGAGGGCGATGATCATTCAGGGAATCGCGAAGGGGATCGACGATAAATTCCCCGGGCTTAAGATAGAGATACTTGGAGGGATCGAAGAGGTAAGAGGTAGGGCTGGAGATTACGGCGAAGAAGAGATAACCCGGTACGAGCGGATTTCAGGGAAGTGGCAGGGTGCAGTGGGTGCGGCTCTCTGTGCGCTCCAGGAGAAGCAGATGAAGATGCGGATCGAGCCTGACACGAAATTGATGATAGATGAGGCAGAAGGGGTTGCGATCTCTGAGATAGCCGGAATACTCCGCACAGGAAGAAAACTATCCACACACACGATCATCGGTGTTGCCGGACCATCGGGCGGCGGGAAGACGCACTTTGCCAGACTCGTGAAGAACGGGATCGAGGAACTCGGGAGGACGGGTTCGGACCGGGCGACCGCAGAGATTATAGCGATGGACGATTATCTGTTGCCGAAAGAAAAGCGGGAAAGGGGCGGAATACGGGCTAAATATTCTCTTACGCTGCTGTGGGATGATATAGTGGCTGCCAATAACGGAGACACTGTCAGCCATCCTGTATTCGATCAGGTCTCCCGCGTGAGGTACAGCAAATTAGGGAGATTCCTGGACGAGAAATCTACAATGTTTGACAGCCGGTTGTCTGAAAGTCATACTGAACTTTTTCGCAGTATTAACCGGATGACTGAGTGGTCTGGAGAGTCAGAGATAAAGTTAAAGTCGGATAAGGACCTCGTTATCATAATCGATGGTATTCTGGCACTGGATAATCCAACGGTTAATAAACTGTACTATGATTACCGTATATTCGTACATGCGTCATGGATATGGCGTCTCTGCGCTGCAATTTACAGAGCATGGCAGGAAAAGTGGTACCAGGGCGCAAATACCGCAGAGATCATCGAAAAATTTGTGTTCAAGCGTCCTGAGGAGGAGGCGATCATAAACGTCACGTATCTGGATGCGGATATGATGGTTGAGAACGATTATTATGAGTTGAAGGTGGATTCTGATCTGAAAAACCTCCTGGGCGAAGTATACCCGCTCCTTGACCCGGATTTGTGTGCCCAGTATTATATTATCTATGCGATCATGGGGGATAACGGATATGATGCGAAAACGATCTTTAAAGAGCGACTTCGTGACATAAACGAGTTAATCGGGACAAGCAGGATAGAGGATATGTACGAAGAGGGCGCGGGGAGGCGGCTGGAGGAAGATATCTGCAGGATGGCGGAGTCGGGGTGAGCATTCCGAAGCAGAACCTATCAGGTAAGGGCACAATCGAATTATTCAGTGAAAACACTCGAATTTTGTGGAAAATGGATTCGTGTGATTCGTGGTATTCGCCACCATTCGTGATCTCTTGGTGCTGATTTTATCACGAATGACACGAATCGCGTAAACGGCGGAAATCACTATATTTTTAGATAGTGCCTCAGGTAAGTTCCCTCCAGATATGCACAAATCGCTGGATCGCTGTTAAATTGCTTGCCATCGCTATCAACACTATCGACCACCCGAGAAATGAAAAGCCATAGATATCCTCGGGATACAGGAAGTAAAGGATGCTTGCAAGCATTATAATTACAAGACGGTCCGCCCTGCCAAGTATTCCTCCGTAATACCTGCCAACCCCGACTGCCTGCGCCTGCACACCAAGATAGCTGGTGAGAAGCGTGCCAACGACCGCAGCAACTCCGATCCGCCAGTCTACATACGCTCCGAAGAATATCCCGCAGATGATGAAGACATCGGCATACCGGTCGATCACGTGATCCAGGAAATCGCCACGCTTGCCAGCGGTTCCTGAACTTCTTGCAAGTTCCCCGTCCATCGCATCCGCGATCCCGTTTAAGAGCACCATAGCACCGGCAGCAAGCACAAGCGTTGTGCTGTCACCCGACACCGCATACAGTATTCCTGCGCAGATGGCAAAGATAAGGGAGATGACTGATAGGGCATCAGGCGTTATCGCCGTGCGGGACATGATCCCAACAAGCGGCTTTAAGATGCTTTTTGCATGAGGGCGCAGGGAATCAAGTGACATCGTAATCTTACAGGATCTTGATGCTCGGATCCTTCAGGTCATTCAACATGGCAAGATTGAGCAGCATCGGTGTTAACGACTCGATCGTCCTTGCTGCTGCGAGCGGACCGGCATCCAGCGGACGCAGGCACTCGATTTCATCGGTGAGGTCGATCACGACATCCTTTGAATGGCGATCATTGCCGCAGATCATCACATCGCACCTGAATACGGGATCGAGACTGCACAGCCGACCGGAGGCAATTGTGTGATATGCCGCAACCACAGAGGTGCCCTCTGGCAGCCTCTCCAGAATCTCCTCTGCCGCACTCCCTTGCGCGGGGGGGTTGTACTCGAAATATTCGGATTTGGTAATCGGAACGACCGGAGAGATGATGATCTGGTGATCGAGCACCGGGCGCACGGTATCGATCACTCCGGGGACATGTTCATGGGGTACTGTGAGTATGATCACGTCTGCGCCCTCGGCTGCGGTCCGGTTATCAAATCCCAGAATGTTGCCTTTCATTCCTTGACCCGCAAACGCATCCCTGTAGCTTTTGGCTGCCGCCTCTGCCTTGTCTGCTTTGCGTGAGCCGATGCGGATGTGGTGGTTTTCTGCCCAGTTAAGCGCAAACCCCTCACCGATGTCACCGGTCCCGCCAAGAATCGCTATCTTCATATAACCGAGATGGTGCACGCGTCACATTAAGTTTTTGATGGGGGCGGGATGCATTGATGCAGTTATACCAAAAGTCCCGGAATAATCTCACCTGCTCCACAAAACTTGTCCTCCCTCTTGAACAGCCACATCAAACTTTTGAACTCTGACCGCATCTCATATATCATGAACATCGATGAAATAACATTCTATGACCAGATGTTAAACTACCAAAACGTCCTCTTTCTCGGTCATCGCAATGCCGACCCGGATGCGGTGTCGAGTGCGTTTGCGCTTGCCGAGTCTTTCGGCGGCACGGTGGGTGTTGCGGATTACTGTGGTAGGGTGGCTTCCATGCTGGTCGATCAACTGGAGATTGAGGTTGTGTATGCGCCAGATCCGTCCGACTACGATTTTACGGTGGTTGTGGACACATCGACCCAGTCGCAATTAAACGATCTGGTGCTCGGCGATTACTGCGTGATCGATCACCATTCAGTCTCCCAGTTGATCGATGATGCAAGCTTCTACCTGCACAGGCTTGCCGGCTCGACTGCGGAGATCGTCGTCGACGTCCTGAAATGTATGGGCGCTCCGATCAGGGAGCGCACCGCGCTTGCGCTCATGACCGGCATCATCACAGATACCGGGCATTTCAAACATGCCACAACAGGTTCGTTTCGAGCGATTGCCGACCTCATAGACTTAGGCGGGGTCAGTTACAGCGAGGCTCTCGATCTGCTCGCGAGCACGCCACAGGACATCTCAATGCGCACCACTGTACTCGAATCAGCAAACCGCGCCAATATCTTAAAGCTCGATGACTGGATTTTCGCCATCTCAGAGTCGGATTCGTTCGGGGCTGCCGTTGCCACAGCGCTTACAAACATCGGTGCGGACATCTCGTTCGTGGGAACGGCAAGGGACGGGATAACGAAAGTGAGCGGACGCGCAAAGCGGGATGCGATCAGATGCGGCATCAATCTCGGGGAGATGATGCGCGACATCGGTCTCGAGTATCACGGCTCCGGCGGCGGACATGCTGGCGCTGCCGGTATGGAGGTGGTCGGAACTTCCGGAGCAGTGCTCAACCGGTGCGTCGAGGAGTCAAACAGCATTCTTAAAGGGGTGAGCCGGAATTAGTCGGTAGCGGTACAACTCGAACGGTCCAGAGGAATCAATAGAGTTCGTGGCAGCTAAATTCGTATGCATTCGCGATTTTTACGCCTCCGGCGCTGCTTCGCTTGCGCTGAAGGCATAAAAACTGCCTATAAATAGGAGACTTTTTAATTTTTTCTGGGTGGGCTCTGATTATGGTGAAGAAGATAACACAGAGGACACGGAGGGCGCAGAGAGTTGCTATTTTCTCTGTGTCCTCTGTGCTCTCTGTGGTTTTCCAAAACCCAATTCCCAGAAGATAATAAAAAATCTCATAAATAGACTAATTCCAGGAAAACCTCATGAATCGGAGTGGGTCGATTTGGATAAAATGAGCAATCTCTTTATAAGTGTTGATCAATGCAACTCGAGATACCAGAGACCCAAAAGACTCTGATAGCCACTCGCAAAAACTTTTTGATATATATGAAATACATGAAATTACGATATAAAAAGGAGTAACCATGAAGATTCTGATCATCGGCGGCACAGGCGAACTTGGACAGTGGTTTACGAGATTCTTCCAGTGCCTCCATCATACGGTTGCGGTCTGGGGTAAAAGCGGCAAGGTCGAGATTGCTGAAGCGTTGGGTGCTCTGTACGCGCACGATCTGGATGCCGCGATCCATGAGAGCGATATCGTTGTGATCTCGGTTCCCATCGATGTAACAGAGGATACGATTAGAGAGATTGCGCCGAAGATAAGTCGCGGAAGTCTTCTCATGGATATGACCTCAATAAAGAGGATACCGCTTGATGCGATGGAGAAGTACGCCCCCGGTGGCGTCGAGGTGATCGGTACGCATCCGATGTTTGGTCCGAGCATCCCTGACATCAGCGGGCAGACTGTGATGATCACGCCGTCAAACAGGTGCGAACGGTGGCTTCCGATATTGACCGATCTATTCGAGCGCGAGGGTGCAAACGTCGAGATCGTTGATGCCGACACGCACGACCGGGTCATGGCAGTGGTGCAGGGGCTCACGCATTTCGCATACTTAAGCATCGGATCCACGCTCATGAGTATCGACTTCGAGGTCTCCCTGTCGAGAAGGTTCATGAGCCCTGTGTACGAGATCATGCTCGATTTTGTCGGGCGGATACTCGGTCAGAACCCGCACCTGTACGCGATGATCCAGATGAACAATCCCGTGATTGCGGAGGTGCATGAGGCGTTCATCGCAGAGTGTACGGGACTTTCGGAGATGGTAAGGGACGGTTCCGTGGACGATTTCACAGATCTGATGAAAAATGCAGCATCCCACTTCGGGGATACGGAATCCGCTCTGAGACGGTCTGATAAGCTGATCAATACAAAGATCACAGAGTTTGAGGAACTGGTCAAGTCTATAGGATGCGAGAGTGGCGTGCTACATCTTCGTTCAGGGGTTATGCATCTCGGCGTCATCACAAAGGTCGCCCCGAGGACCATTGTCATGGAAGAGGGGCGGAGATCTGTTGAATTGAAGATCGAAAACATAAGACTGCTCAGCCGGGCAGAGTTACAGGACTGGAAACTTGAAAATCTGCGAAGGTTTACGCGGGATATCTCAGTTATACTGCCTGACCGCGCAGACCCCTCTGTGATCTGTGATGTGATATCGCGATGCGATGGCGTGGTACGTGCAGAGGTCATCGACCGGTACGAGCCGAGACAGAGCGCAACTTTTCGGATCGAGATTCTTGGTGACCGTGACCTTGACGGTGTCGAGGGCGGGATCGATGCGGTTCTTTCCGGTATCGGGTGTATGCGACGGGGGTAGTCTGCAAGATGAGCCGCCCGGAAACGCCCGAAACTCTGGCGACCCCTACACTACCCGCGATATCTCTCGCTCAATGAAAAATATCGCAGCCCAGTATGTTTGGGCTGCGTCCACGTTTACATCACCCCAATGCAAAACCCACGCGAACGGATTTCTTAGAAAGACTTACTGTAAAATATGCATTGGAGTGACATCGCCATATACATCGGTGTGAGATGAGTACTACGATAGTGTCACTATTATACTATTGTCGTGCTACTGCTTGACTGCTGCCGATGGTAATTCGGATCACCCCTCTGAAATCGGCGGCACATAATCAAGAACCGTACCATACGCCTCTTTAATCATCATCGCCTCCACAATGCCCGCGTACCGCCCATGCAAAAGCCCATCTGCTATCACCGCGCCGCCCTGTGCGGATTCTTTCGCGATTTTAGCACCGGAAAATCCTTTCAACGATCGAACCGGTGCAACCATGTCCAATCGCTCCATCAACTCAGTCCCAATTTCCGGAATCCTTGATAATCTGCCTGATATCAGCACCTCTTCCGGCGCCAGCGCGGCTGTGAGTGCAAGAACGTTCTTGACCGCACCTTCGATAAGCGCGCTACGCGCATCGTCGTGCATGGCAAGGTCCTCTGGCGCAACCTTGCTTCCGGTTATGGAGCGCGCGCCCTGGCTGATTATGAACTCCTTTCCGAACCTGTCAAGGAGGTATGCAAGTTCACCGTCGATCGCACCCATCGAAAGAAATCCGATGCCGCCGCTGCTTCCGCCAATACCGTCCACAACCCTTCCGGAATCGACCGCGATGGCGGCGGTGTGTGCGAATCCGACTTCCAGCAGTATAAATGAGGTCCGGTCATAGTCGATGCCAGAGCTTACCGCCTGATCCCTTACAGCAAGCGCGCACGAGCATAACTTGTCAGGGGTGCCCATATCGATCCTGTTGACCTTTCGAAAGGCTGGAACCGTTGGCAGGTGTATAACACCCGGGATTACATATACTGGCAGGTTGTGCTCTTTTAACGTCTCGATGAACCTGCGCATCCCGAGAATTGATCTGTTATCGTCATTCCTGCGAAGCGACATTAAAAAAATGTCGCGCCGCGTTATAGCAGAGATTTTTTTGATAGGAATCCCATACCCTGAGGGTCCGATGATGAGTTCGGGGTTGCTCGTTTTTAGCAGATCGGTGACCGATTCCGGGTCTGATGCGATCTCCTTCGTTGGTATCGATAGATCGAGGATGACCTTCTCGTCGTCCAGTCCAAAGAAGTCGAAACTCTTTGTGCCCGGATCGATTCCGATGACGCGTGTCATGATGGTGAGATGGCTGCCCGGACGTATAAACTTTATACCCTGAAACCGTTGATATCATCAGATGAAGCGCATATCTGCAATCGAGGCAATCGCTTTAGAACTAACAGATGAGCTTGTGGTCTGCAATCTCGGTTACCCGAGCAGGGAACTGTATGCGCTGAAGGATAAGGTGACGCATTTTTACATGCTCGGTTCGATGGGGCTTGCATCATCGATCGGGGTTGGGCTGGCGCTGGCGCAGCCACGCAAGGTCGTGGTCCTCGATGGCGACGGCTCGCTCCTGATGAACTTAGGCTCGCTTGCGACCATCGCAAACCACGCCCCGAAAAACTATCTGCTCGTCGTTCTCGATAACCAGTGCTACGGCTCGACAGGATGCCAGTTGACCGCCACATCGCGTGCGGCTGATCTGGCAGCGATCGCAACTGGGGCGGGCGTGTGCGATGTGCGGAGAGCATCGACAATTGAGGATGTGCGATCTGGCGTGCATGGCACGGGCGTGCTCGTGGTAACAGTTGATTCCGGAAACGCTGATGTGCCGATCATCGATATGGAGCCTGTGGAGATCAAGAGGAGATTTATGCGAGGGATATCCGGGGTTTAGTGACTTTAAGAGGCTGGCACGATGCTTTCGCGCGTATGGGGTCAGGTGTGAATCGAACGATCGAAAGGGTTTTTGTGGGGGGGTTGGCGACTGGTTTTCGAAAAGAAAAGATGTTACCAACATTTTTTCTGGATTTGATCGTTTCTAACATTTCCTGAAGATGTCTTCTTCACTCAATGTCGGAAAAAGCGCATTTCAGAATTTTCGAGCAGCACCAAGGAAGAAACGGTACTGTCCTAATTTATAGTTGATAAGTATATCTTAGAATCGAAATCGAAATTGTTTAACTCATTCTTTGTCCTGAATAGCACGTCGAATCGTTCATGGAATTCGTTTTCTTCATCCATGCTCTGATTATATGTGGGAGAAGGTATATAACTTCTATTCTGCACTGAGTTTTTTTGTAAGTTTTGATGAAAATGAAGGACTAAGTTTGTGTGAGGAAACTACCCTGGATTTCAGAAACTGAAACAGATTATGGATCCTTCGAAAGAAAAGAACTTTGATTGGTCATTTGCCACAAACCAAGACAAGATCAACCTGGAATATATCATCCCTACCTATAAAGGACGATGGCGAATTGAGACCGGATTCCGGGTTCAGGACGAAGCTCGCATTAAATCGAAGTCCAAAGACATGAGAATACGTTTCTTTTATTTTGTCTACGAGCAGATGCTCCAATTGTTGTGGGTAGTGTTATATAAGGAGGAATTGAGCTTCAAGGCATTTGTTATATGGAAGGGGTCAATACATAGGTTCCCAAAAAGGGTCAATACATAGGGTACTCTCATTTGCGGATTTAGGGTCAATACATCGTACACCATTTTAAGTTTTCCAGATATCGTCCCTGCGAGGTTCGACCCCCTCATTCAGATCATAATCAAATTCTTTTATCAATACGGCGATATCTTGATCCTTTGCTCGATAATAGACTTCCATTTTCCGCTTTCCCGTGCAGATAGTAGCCCAGACATATTCGCTGATGAACTCCTCACCCACTTTTAACGCCTCATTCAGGACATTGATCCGCCCGCCACCATCGACCGGCCTGATGAAGTGTACCTTCCCATCTGTCACCGGTAATTTATTCAGATTGATTTCCGCAGCATCTTTTAGTATTCTAACGGGCTCGGTCTGTTCCAATTTTTCGTTTCTCTTCTTCCATGCACCGAGATCGTTGTGCTGATCGACAAAATGCGGAGATCTGGTGCGTATGTCTTCCATATCTTCGAAAGTCTCTTTATCCCAGAACTTTGATCCAAACCAGTTATTGAAGTTCTCGATGCTTCCGTCCATCCAGGGGCTGCTGGGCGCGATGAAAACGACCTCAATACCAACGTAGAGGCAGAGTCTTACAAAACGACTGAACCCACGCGGGTTTTTAAAGTCTCCAATAAAGTACATCCCGTTATCGACCTGCAAATACCTGGGAATCGGGTTGTTGCTCCAATACTTGATGAGAAAGGCGATCACATTATCCATGTGTTTGGAGTTAAATTGCTGGTAATGTCCTAATTTAAGATAGTTAATTGGAAATAGAAAAATTCGTGCCATGTCCACAGGTGATCTGCCAATCCTTCCAACATTGCCGGGGATGTTCTTCTTTTGAACTCGTTTATGAAATTCCAATAGAATTGAAACACGTGGAGCGAACATTCCAGCATCCGCTTCCGTTTCGAGAAACACTTTGTCTTCCGCACCAGCCTACCAGTTCGTTCCCTAAGTATCCCGTTGTAGTTCTCAACGTCGGTAGTTTCTATATCACCGGGATCCGGGTTGCCATATATTATCCTTTTCTCTTTACGGACGACTCGCCCGTTCTCCCTGATCTTTACGAGCTGCCCATACTCGATACAGGCATCCGCACAATAATCTGGCAAAACATAAGTATAGTCGTCGTTTCCATCGGTAAACATCTCCATTTTAGTCTGCGGAGACGGCTGCTCCGTCCTTTCAAATACTTTCTTCATCATCCGCCTACAACTCTCTTGAGTCCGTTTTCCAACCGAAAATGCCACAAAGAAGTATGTACTTCGCTTTACGCAGGTATATATCCATGCATCACCTTCTTCAGTCCAATTTGGGCCGCCGGGCTCAATATTTTTTTGTTTTTTTTTACAAAGCTCCATATCTCATCGCATTCAAGCGGTGTGAGTCCGAGGGTCTTTATGAGGTACTCATTCATCTCTGATGCATGCTCAGCCATATCCCAATGCCACTACCTTAAGAAAATAATACAATAGAATTGATAAAGTATATGTACTTGGCATCTTATTATGTTAGCATAAAGATTCGTAAATTATTACAAATCCACAAACGAGGTGTCAACAATGTTTGATTATATCCACAAACAGATTTCCCGCCAGATGGATGCACTAAGGAGACGCTTTGCCCAAACAGAGGGTTTACCCTTCAGCGACGTCCTTTCAGATGAAACCATCCAGAATATTATAGAGGAGGAAGTAAGTAGTTATCGGAACCGGATTTTTCCCCCTATAGTCACTTTATGCGCTTTTTTGTCTCAAGTACTCAGTTCAGATCACTCCTGCCAAAATGCAGTAGCAAAGGTGCTTGCGGAACGAGTGGCACAAGGCGAGCCGCCCTGCTCATCAAACACCAAATCCTATTGTAATGCCAGATTACGCCTGCCTGTAAGACTTGTCAAGAGATTGGTGCGTGAAACCGGGAGATTACTTCATCTGAAGTCAGAAGAGGGTTGGAAATGGAAAGGTCGTTCAGTTATGCTTGTAGACGGAACGACGGTCTCAATGCCAGATACTCCTGAAAACCAGAAGACATATCCACAGCCAGAAAGCCAGAAAGAAGGTGTGGGCTTTCCGATCGCCCGTATCGTCGCTATAATATCATTATCTTGCGGAGCAGTCCTTGACGTAGCGATTGGGCCTTACAAGGGCAAGGAAACTGGCGAACATTCATTGTTGCGCCAGATATTGGGCAGCATATCCGCAGGCGATATTATATTGGGAGATCGTTACTATTGTTCGTATTTCTTGATTGCCATGCTGCAGCGGTTGGGCGCGGACGCTGTCTTCCAGATCCATAGCGGCCGCAAAAGCGATTTCCGTCGAGGTAAGCGGCTTGGTAAAAACGACCATATCGTTATATGGGAAAAGCCAAAACAACGACCGGCTTGGATGAATGAGTCCATGTACCGCCAAATGCCAGACACGTTGACAATACGCGAGATCAAAATCAATAAAAAAGTCATTACTACGACCCTCCTTGACCCAAAAGAAGTTACAAAAAATGAGCTCGGTAAACTTTACACGAAACGGTGGTTGATCGAAGTGGATTTCAGATTCATCAAAACAGTTCTCCAGATGGATGTTTTGAGCTGTAAAACACCTGATATGGTTTGTAAGGAAATCTGGGTGCATTTGCTGGCGTATAATTTGATCCGAACGGTCATGGCGCAAGCGGCGTATCGTTATAATCTTCCACCACGAACATTAAGTTTCAAAGGCACGTTACAGCAGTTAAATGCATTTAAGGGGACATTTCTGCGCACTGCTAAAACGCGTCTGTCGATTATGTACGGATATCTTCTGGAAGTTATTGCCAGTCATCGTGTGGGGAATAGATCCAGACGTAGTGAACCGCGTGCCGTTAAACGGCGGCGTAAACCATATCCGTTACTCACTAAACCACGAGAAGAAGCTCGCAACGAATTGCGCAGAGGTGGGGCATCTGCTTAAGGTAGTGGTATTAAGCCATATCCTCCAGCAGTCTACCTATAGTGTCCCGGTGGTGGCCTGTTATCCGCTCGATACTCCGTATACCTCAACTTTGGAAACCCAAAAAACAGCCGCAGCCATCCGATTAGCCCCAAAATCCCCAAATACCGAAGACTAAATCCAACCCAAAACCGCTATCAGTCGAGCCATCGAAACATGCTCAATTTCGCATTTATTCTACGTTGTAAGGGTAAGGTTCCAGCTTCACATCGTACCGCGGCACCCCGATTTTCAAGATTCTGAATATCTCGGCCAACTCATCGCTCATCTTTATCGGGCGATTCACGTAAAGTCGTTTCTCCTTCCACAGCTCATGCTCATAGTAACCAACCACCGACCTTCCGGATTTTATCGTGTAGAGCAATTCACGAAACGAGTACTCCACCCCACCACTCTTGAGAATCGCCCGCAATATGGAAACAAAGAAATATCCATATACTGTAAATATTGTGTGGGTTTCAATCCGTCGATCCTCGCTATGACGGATTGGACAGACACCGAAATCCGTATTTAATTCCTGAAATCCTTTTTCCACCAGATCTCTGCTCTTATATACCTTTATCATCTCAGCAGGTGTCATATCACAGTGTGTGAATAACGCGAAGAAACCAAACTTCTTGCGTCTACTATCCAGATCCTCTTTGTCCACGACAAGTTCAATCACCCCATCCACCTCATTTTTAATAACCTCTATGGCTCTTTTGAGACTGTGTTTTGCTACCAAGGAATTAACCGCATCGCACTTACCATCCAGTGACCCGCCCTTTTTATTAAGCGATGATACCTTCTGTTTCACAATTTCCACCCTTCTGCCAAGACTGGTATTCTTTGTCCGCTCGACATCCTGATTGTAACAGACCAGAACGTGGGAAACCCTCCCATAAACTTTTGCTTCTATTATCTTTCCATAAATTCTCGTTTCCTTATTTTTCGTTATCTCCCTTGTGTATATCAATTTCATATCCGATTTATCCAGATTCTTCGTGAAACGTCCTACACTACTTGATCGTACCATCGATAGGAAATGGAAATCGTACCGAATGAGCCACCGCAGGTATCTGATTGTTTCTTCGTTCACATTTCCCTGATCCATAATTATAATCTTGTGATCAACACTGTTGTTCAATATCTGATACTTTGATCGCAGCGTTTTCAGGAAATCACTGAACATCGCGACGTCAGACGTATTTCCGGGATGCAAACTTACGAAAAATGGTATCTGCTGCTCATTCACCCCGAGAACGAGATTGACCTGTGGTATATCCCTTCGTTTCTGCGCGCTGTAACCGAACCTGATTAATCCAGTTTCGCAATCTTTATAGACCTTAAAACGAGTAGCATCCACCATCAAGTACTCAAGACCGATCTTGTGCTGTTTAATGGCATTTTTGAGCAGATCATACATAATATCGCCGAGGCGATTGTAGACCAAATCCATGAGCCCATAGACCTCTTCAAGATATTTTATGTCGGTAGAGTTCTTGAATATCGACTTATCCAGCCGCTTCAGGAAAAGTCTTCGTTTACTCTCATTAAATAGAGTCATCAGGATGATAACGTTTTTGAGTGCCCTACTTGCTCGTTCGTCTCCAGTGTACTCGATTAAAATGTCTTCGAAATTCAGGGTGTCCGTTATTTTTTCAAGGATCGTCTCGCCGCTGTAAGTTATATCGGTCTCGTCGATCAGTTCCCTGGTTGCCAGATCTGCGAGAATCTTCGTCGCAACTTCATCCGGACCGATGTAGATCTCCTTGGTCTTCAACTTTCCGTTTATCCGATATGACTTCTTCAGGTAGCCATACTTTTTCTTATGTGGCTTGCGCCACACGATATTCCATGCCATTGTTATAAGATCTGTGTGTGTAAGTAGATATTGCAGTTTATTGCTTATAAATGCTTCTTTTTCCATGAAAACCTTACACATACATAGGTGAGAAAAGGCGGGTTTTGATTATGTGCTGATGAGGTTGCTTGATAGTGGTTTTGGGGGTCTGGGAGGATTTCATGATTGCGAGAAAATGAGGGAGAAGGGGGAAGAAATGGGGCGCAGGCTGTCGATTAGTGGATTAAAATATAATCCCCAAAGTTGAGGTATACCGTTCTTCTCTACCAAATGTTTGCAAATATTGATTATTTCACTTTCGGATAGGTGCTTCCGGTATAACGGCGTACCTTTTGTTTCCATAAAATAAGTCTCGCAATGCTTGCAGTAATATCTTTGATGGCCGGTGCTCTTGTATTTACCGCTTTTGATAATGTCTTTCCCAGCTTCTTTTCGATAATAATGGCATTGTGGGTTCTGACAAACAGCATCGATTTTTCCTCTTGGTCGTGCCATGGTGTTCACCAAGAGAATGGTTCTATTGCATACTATAATAAACTATCGTATATTAGGACACTACCAAATTGCTCAATATGAACCCGAGTGGATACCACATCGATGAGATGGAGGGAGGAGATCGGACCATATCCTTTGATAAATCGCGGACCAACAAAGTCCATCTGGTGCACCTCATCGATTTGCGTGGGATTCAGGAGTGTGTATCGCTTCTTGGATTTGACCCGCTTGTATCGCTCTCGTTTATTTACTTTCAGACCATGTTTCTTCACAATCCGCTTTATCGTTGATGCCGATGGCATCTCATCCTCTGAAAAACCGAGCTCGTTCATCCTGTACTGGATCGCATCAGTGCCCACGCCGAGATATTTTGATTCGTGTTCATTGCCTTCCATCAGAGCTTTTCTGATGCTCACGATCACTCTTTCGATCTCTTCATTCGTCTTTCTTCCATGTTTTTTAGGCGCTCTTGATCGAGATATATACCACTCTTCTTCGCCAGTTTTGAACCGATTCACCCAACCAGTGAGCCATTTCTTTGATCTGTTTGCGTCCCTATAAATATCTGCGGGTTTATCTCCTTTGATGTATCGATTTACGGCATCAATTCTCTCTTGTTCGTTAATATCCATAACGCATCACAAAGGATGCGTTAAACGGAGTGCATATCAAAAGAGTGTACGATGTATTGACCCTTTATTTGGCAAATGAAATGGGGTACGATCTATTGACCCCTTCCAGTTAGAGATGTACGAGATGAGCAACGAAAAGGTTGCGCGAGCAGAGAGGAAATTTACTATAGCCAACGGATAGACACCAAGAGCTATTGCGTTGATAGGCCATTGAAACATCAGGGGTTCAATGGTAGTATGTCCATATAGGTGGGTTTTCTTCTCGAAAAAGCAGAAGTTCAGCCCGGGCATTCTCGATGCGTTCGTGAATTTTTGTGGGTTCGGAGATACTGGTCCTACAAGAACATTGATATTCCGTGATGGTAAAAGGTAAGTCTATTTCGATTCACCGAAATTCAGGCCTCTCCTTTATCTGGAACATGTTGAAATACAGAACCAAGCGCATCTACTGCACCCAACAGCACATTACGGTGTTCATCCCGGGTCAGTCGATGGAGGTCTTTCCATGCATGTTCCTTGTCAGGCAAATCTGCAAAATTGTCGCGGAGTAAGACCGCCGCCTCTATGCGTTCCATGACCTCACCGCTTGCAGCCTTCCTGTGAATCTCCACCTGATCGACCATCTTCTGCACCTGACCACCTTTATGCGCCCGCACTCACTAAAAATAATCGGCTCTCTGGTAATTCGAGTTACACAACCTGATAAATCATGCATACAAAGAGTACCCCTCGAGGTCAAGATATATGCGCTGGAATAGGTGTTTGATGTTTAGAATGCCATAACACCGCCGTTTAATCACTTTGATCTTATTATTCAGTCCTTCCACAAATCCACTTGTTTGTCGGTTGATAAAGTAGTTTGTGATTTTATCCATGTATTTGTCTAATGTCGATATAAATCTATTAAAGCACTTCAAACCACTCTCTTTAACTTTCTTCTTCCAATCGTTGATCCTACAAGCCGCAACACTCTTGGAAATATCGTCTTCAAAGATATCAGTCAAATCATTACAAAGTTTATATGCTAATTCTAATATTGGAGAATGTCGAAATAAACACTTCAAAACCTCCAGTTCTTCGTCCGTTAATTCATCCAGATCCTTACGCAATATCCACATTACGTTTTTCAGCTTTTTAAATTCTTCTTCTGACAATTCTTTCTTCAAACGCTTGATTTCTTTCTTCCGAAGACCATCTAAGTCATTCCGACACAATTTAGCAACGTGAAAACGATCAACTATGATTTTAACATCCTTTCCAAAGACTTCTGCTGCAGCATTGGTGTAACCATAGTACATATCCGAACACACCGCCTTAACTGTCTTTTTTAGCCGTTTTGGGATACTATACAAGAACTTCTTCACAGTCTCCTTTGTACGACCTTTGAGTACTGCCAGTATCGTGGTCTTTCCAGCCACACGCGACGTTACAATCGTTACAAAGTCCCCATGCCCCTTCTTAAGTGAGATTTCATCTAATCCTAAAGTATCTAATCTCTCAATTCTATCCCAATTCACTTCTGTTCCGATATATCGATGTAGAATCCCCATTACAGCCTCATAACCCAAACCTTCCTTAATACTTACGTCTTCTACCGTACTATTCACCATTTCAAGCAGTATATGCTCGTCATACACTTTTGTGTGCGGGCTTCTCGGATTGTACCAGTTTAATGTCTGAGTTGTTACAGGCTTGCCATCACAATGGGTGCATTGGTATCTCACAGGACGAATATGAATATACACATCCATGCCAAGAATCGATAAATGACGGAGTTTAATCATTTTACCATGACCATAAGACTTGCTAATCTCTCTGCCGCATTTATGACAGTGAGTTCCTTCAACTGTGCTCACTACCGTGATGATAATATATTCTTTTTTAGTTAGCTCCACGTTCTCGATTTCAACGTCTGGAATATCCAGTGTTATCTCAAATATTGCCATTATCGTTCACCATCCATTAGATCTGTTGAATGTATTGTAGATGGTCAGATGTATATATAATTAATCGTCGGATTTGCTAAAAGTGTAGGGCATATGCTGCACGTTATCCCTCACTTGACCGCGGAATTGATTGGTGGGCATTGTAATATATATGGTAACATATCAATTTAATGTCATCTCACTGCAACTCAAGATACCAGAGAGCCAAATAATCGCCCCAAAATCCTCATCGCATCGGGCATCCCCGCCCGGCACACGCGACCCAAGCCCGCGGAAGCAAAGCAGCGACGCCGGCATCACCCCCTCGGCATCCCCATGATCCGGCATATTAGATGTGCAGCGGCGATAGAATTATAACCATGACCCGAAAGAGGGATATATCAGTCAGAAAGGTGTTGGCTTGAAAAACATTCTATTCCATCCTTATGCGCTGTACAAGATGAATATGAGAAATATAAGCAGATCCACGGTGTTAGAAACAGTAACACACCCTTATTCGGTCATAGACGGAAAGTATGGGCGGCGAATCGCGCAGAAAGTACATGGAGATCATCTTGTTAGAGTCGTTTTCGAGGAGTACGAAGACCATTTGCTCATAGTGACCGCATACCCATCGAAACCAGCACGGTATCTGGGGGCACACAAATGATGATAAAATACTTCAAAGACATTGACATACTGAATATAGAGCTCCACGAAGGCGAGTTTGGATACAGCGAAGAAATTGCCGATGGGGTAATCTTCGACATAAGCCAGGAAGGCGAGATACTGAGTATCGAAGTGCTGGATGTGGCAAAGAAGTTTCATAAACCTGCTGTGGAACGGGTTTTCGAGAAGTATGTGGCAAGAGCACCCCAGACGATGGTCTAAATCGTGCCCGGGGCTTTGCGCTCCAGCTTGCAGTCACCCGCTCTATCAGACCCTTGTGCTCAACCTTCTGCTGCAGGTTCATCTCACACCGCACCGACCGATAATAGACTTGTTGCTAATTGCGGTTGAGTTTGCTATGAAAGTAGGACATCAACATGGCAGTATTTATCTAATTATACTCAATTATATATAACATTTTTGATTATGAACGCCACTGATTTTATCTCCTTCAAAGATCCATCATCCAGTTCAATATTAATTTTAAGTTGCTTCAATTTAATATCTATAATACAAAATACAAATAGATTGATTAAATCTTTCGGCAATTTTATCTCGTGTTTCAGAATGTCAATGAAACCGTATTCTTCATCACTACCCTTATCGTTCTTTCGCCTCACAATCCGTAAAAAATAGATTTTATCAGCCTTGAAATATTTAACGTGCATATTCTCCAGATCCATGTCTTTAAGATCCTCCATATACTTGACATCTTCCGCGTTGAGTTCCGGATTGTTTGAGATCAATCGAGAATATTTTTCATAAGCGACGTTAAAATCCATGATCTTGACATCAATCTCCTGTTCATCGCTGAATTGCAGTTTGTTCCAGAATTTTTTCGAGAAGACGCTGTTGAATCCTTCCACCTGGCCATTATTCCACGGACTTCTTGGAGCGATGTATAGGGGATAAACGCCCAAATTAAGCAGGAAGAACGCGAGTTTGCCGATGTACTTTTCATGCGGCAGATTAGCCCCGAATGCAGAATCGTTATCTATTTTCAATATTTCCGGGATCGGGTGCGACGTCCATATCTCTTTCAACGTCTTGACGGTCTGTTCAGTGGTCTGTCCGCCAATCCTCTTCACTATGCCAAGCTTTTCCGGGCGGATGTATTTGCATGAGAGGAAGTTAATTCGGTTGTCAGAGCCTTTGAGATACTTTGGACCGATGAAATCAATACTCATCATACTTTTGCCCAATTTGGTCAGCGTATATTCCGGGTATTTCATGTACTTGCTCTGTCCTTTTTTCTTCTTCGCCGGGCTTCTCACCAGCCCCGCCTCTTTCAACACACGATCTACATAAGACTTCGTGACCTCTTCGCCGGTCTGGTTTTCATAATTCTCCTTGACCACTTCCGAACCTATGAAATAGCTATCTTCTTTCTCTAAGTCTTCTCTTATTCTTATACATGAGTTTCGGCTATTTCAATTTTGTTGCCAACCTAAACTTGACCACAAATGATTCACACATCAAATTGTATCGACCGCCCAGCGGGGTCACAGATTCCCATCTCATTTAGTATACAAAGACCTTTATTAAGCTTTTTCATCAACCATGGCTCTTTTGGATTCATTTCCAACACAATCCTTTTCTCCTCATCGGTGATAAAAGCATCGCCGTCAAGCTGAAAAATCGATTCAAACAGCGTCAATAACTCAAATTTTTCATGATCCATACATCTTGCCAAAAACAGACTGCATAAATTGACAAATGACATTTTAAAGCAGGTCATGATCTGATCCAGTTCCGTATCTATCCGGTACACTTTATCCTTATCCCGAATTCGCTTTTCTTCCTTTAAATACTTCTTCAACCTTCTAAACGCATCTTTATGCTCTTTTTCAACCGCCTTCTGCTTGCGGAGGCACTTAGCGATTTGTGATTCATACTGTCGCAATTCGGTCGAATCCGAGTCACTCAGGACTCTTGTTCCATCTATAATCAGTGATTTTTCACGAATAGTTCGTTCCTGCTGGTATAAATCGATAAGCTCCTCATCTATTGATTCTATTTCGATGAGTGGCTTTTCCAGCTCTGATTTGAGTTGTACTATTTTCTTACATATCTCACCATGTTTTTCACTCATTTTATCATAATTCTCGATCTTCTTTCCATAACCCACGATCCGATGGATATTTACCCCGCATTTCGCATCTCTGAACTGTTTTTCCTGCATTGGCCAGCGATCAAAGTATTTCTTTGTGATTTCGTTCGCATCCAACAATTCAGGAGGTATGTTCGTAATTAAAACCGATTTTCTGCCATTATCCCATTCCACAACCACTGCGCGACACTCATAGATGTAGCCCGACTCTTTTGAATCCGGTAATTCGATCTTGCATTCAACAAGCTTCGCATTCCCATATTTATAACTCGTTTCATCCTGGATATGCTTAAACTTCCTTTCCTTTATCTGGTTTTCATCGAGAATGGTGATAAAATATTCATCACTGCCGTTAAATTCTCTAAGAGTTCCTACTCCATTGGCACCCCCATCCATCACCAATATCCGTTTCACAGAGACGTTATCTGCTGGATCGTCCAGAAGCTCTGTTAATTTGGTGAGCATGGGAAGTGCATGCTTGCCAAGATCAGCATGCCCGTGAAAGGTCTGGAAATAGAGCGGATGTCCTTTACCGTCATGGATAAACACGTTTTCGAGACAATTCATGACGCGACCAAGCATTGTCACTCTACCTTTGTAGCACCTATTTGAGGACCACAATGCTTTCGTATTACCATCGATGTAATAACACACGAAATACGTCTCTTCTTCAGATTCATTTCGCCAGAAATCCATCCAGAACTTCGCAGTTGCGGTAATTAGACGATCGGACACCTTGAGATACTTCAATTCTCGAAGATATCCATCGAGAGACGCGTCTTTGTAATTATATCCACAGAGGAAAGCCAGATCGTTTCCTGTTACCCTGTTCACCCTGCTAGATCTTCCATTTGATGTGACTAAAGGCAAGCACAACAACGCCAGATTGTATCGGGAAATTGTTTTTTCAGACATTTCAAGGAGTTTCATGGACGAAAAATTCTTATTCGGGATTTTATCATCGATTGATCTGAAACGATTTTCTCGTACATGTTTTAATTGGTTGTACTCGCTGGTGAACTTTCCATGTAAGCGAGCATCCGGATGATCCTTTTCGATATTTTTATTCTGTTCAAATAATGTTGATTGGCGGACATCATTCACCCGATCGAGGATTGTTCTGGTGAATAACTCGCTGATATGGATGAAGGAGGCTAAAGACGTGAGGATCTCACCTCCACCAGATTTCTGACGTTTGTATTGTTCTCTGGAGGCTGGTGATCTTGTTAAGGAGACCGATGCCCTGAAGTTATTGAGACTGGAGACTGAAATTTTCGCATCGAATCGGTCTATAATCTTACTCTGCAATTGAGAAGATGATATACTTCTGTTTTCCTTGACTATGGACACAATGTAATCTTTTATTATTTCGGTCATTTTTGTGTAATTCCCATCCTTCCTCTTATCGTGCAACCCTACGTCGCCATTTTTCTGAAGCGTTCTTCGATATGTGTAATATTGTGCGCGAGAAAACGGAACCTGATTTTGCTTAAAATAATTTCTGACAGATTCTTCTGACTCATCGATCTTCCAGAGGATGTTTAAAATACCTTCTATTCTATCTTCTTCTGTCATTAGATGGGGGTATGCGTTCATCCTATATAAAGGTGGTCAAGTTTAGGATGGTTGGAAATTCAATTTACCCGAAACTCATGTTATAATTTGTTGTTTTGTTTCAGGCGCGTATTTTCTCGATGTCCCCCTTTCCCAGCCCCGGTTGTCGATCAATACCTCTCTTTCATCCATCCGCACCCATTTACCTACGCTATCTTTGCTCACCAGCAGGTGGCGCGCTATTTTACGGTTACTCCAGCCGTTCTCGTGCAGTTCTTTTGCCTTTTTACGTTTCGAGATTAATAATTCTTTTTTCATTTTAGACACTTATTTTATACTGGGGTTGTTTTACATAAGGTTTGCTTCACATATAAAGTGTCCTACTTTCATTTGAAACATAACCATTAGCGTTCACTTCCATCAAAAATCTTTAAATTAAATGAGGTATATCTCATAAACTATGCTGAACATTGATCGAGCGTTAGGCAACGATAGACTGATGAAAGCCATTACCGGACTCTCCGCGTCTGAATTTAACGAACTGATAGAGAGCTTTAAGGAAGAATTTCAAAATGAAACGTGGGTTCGGTATGAAACGGGAGTTGAACTAGGGAATAGAGAACGGAAGCCCGGCGGTGGACGAATAGGAAACTTAGGAAGTTACGCGGCGAAATTATTCTTCACGCTCTTTTATTTCAAGTGTTACACCACTTTTGACATATTAGGATTCTTATTTGATCTCAACAGATAGCATGCAAACCGTAATATCCATAAATTTACGTTAATACTGGAGAACGCTCTCGGTATGGAGATGGTGTTTCCAGAGAGGAAAATCAGCACTGTGGAAGAGTTGTTAGAGGTATTCCTCGATGTTAGGGATCTATTAATCGATGGCACCGAGAGACCGATCCAGAGACCAAAAGACAACGAGAAACAGAAAGAAAATTACTCTGGCAAGAAGAAAATGCATACTCGGAAGAATATAATCATCTCCGACAAGAAGAAACGGATTGGTTATGTAAGCCCAACCATGGATGGAAAAAGGCATGATTATGGGATGTTCAAGGAGGAGTTTCCGCCACCGTCTGTAGTATTTCCAAGAGGTATGGCATTGTGGATGGATTTGGGATTTACCGGATTTGAAAAGGATTATCCCGATATACTCGTCATAATGCCGAAGAAGAAGCCGAAAGGGAAAGAATTAACCGCTGATGCGAAGGCATGGAATCGGATTGTCAGTGGTTTCAGAGTCCTCGTGGAGCACGCCATCGGAGGAGTTAAACGATTCGGGATAGTTTCTGATAAGTTTCGCAACAGAAAAGATGGGTTTGATGACAAAGTTATGGTGGTATCGTGTGGGTTGTGGAATTATCATCTGAAGTTCTGCTGAATTGAGGGTGCTTTACGGGAAGGTGGAGTGCATGATTCTTGTGTAGGGGGCTGTTTCGCAACATGTCTCTTAAACATCAACAGTTCTTTCCACGCCCAGATATGATCTGTTATACCTTCCGCCATACACGATGTTCTTTTCATATTCGTCTAACCCTTCTTTGTTTCTATTGTTAAGGATGAATTAACCCTGATCAAGTTATTAGAACACTGATACAGATCTATATGGCAATCCAACATATCTTTACACTTGGAAAAGCACAAACTTTTCCGAACCAACCTTGAGATGCCAAGCCTCATTGTCAGATTAGATCTTTCGATATAAACCGTATCTATGTCTACAGCATCCATTTCACCAAATACAACGGATCGGATCTTGCCAACTACCCTACCGTTCTCTCTTTTCTTGATGATCTGTCCGTAATCGATCGTTTTTCTATCAAAACTCTTTAATATTGCGCTGATATATTGATCGTTGCCGTCACTGGTGAATCTTGCCTTTTCTCCATCTGTTGGCATCCTGCATCGTTTTCTTGTCGTTTTCATTAGATTGTCTGCCGTTTCCTGTACTCTTTTTCCAATACTATGCGCCAGATGGAGTTTTGTGTCTGCATTCTTTGCTATGTAGATCCAGCAATCGCCGTGTTTATCTGCATTGTCATCTCCTTCGTCAACGTTTTTTTGTTTTTTTGATGAAAGACCACATTCCATCCACTTGAACTTCGGTAAGCTTGACATCGTTTATTAGAAAGTCTGTTACTTCCCTTGCATGCCTCGCCAGGGCTTTTATGATGTCCGATATCGTGTCACGGTGGATCTCCGTTATGCGTTCGATGGCTCTTATTCCGTTTTTCTCCACCAGCAATTTGCAGATCAGGATTATCTGATCCTCTGATAACTTTCGATTGTATAAAATCGTGTTTTTGGTCTCTACAAAGACACCACCACATGTCTTGCATTTAAATCGCTGTTTGCCGTTTTTATCGTGACCATACTTGACTATGCTGCCTGTACCCCTCTTACCACAGTCACGGCAACTTTGGTTGGAGCAAAACTCTTTTATAGGGTCTATTTCGGATTTATTGTTTACCATAGTTGGTATATAGGTACGCTACACTATATCAACTATGTGATAGGACAGTACCTATTTTTTGGCAAGCCCTAAAAGAGAAAACCTATTAGGTGGGTCACTTGATGACGGAAAAATCAGAAATAGATAAAGAGGTTTTGGATGAAGCCTACCGTCGTGGATATGATTATTTGCGGAGGTATGCCTGTGCTCCTGGTGTTTTTGCTGCTGTTAGGGACACTCTGGGCTACGAAGATGATCCTGTGGTTAATGACGTTTGGAAAGCTACCGTGGACTTAATCGGTGGAACTGGCAACATGGCTATTGGAACCTGTGGTGCCATAGCTGGTGCCGCTATGGCGATAAGCTATAGTTTCGGCTTCACAAAGGAGGAGGACCTTGCGAAGATGCTCAACGTCAACGGTGTGGTTTCTGAGGTGTAAAAAGATGCAGGAGAAATGCGGGCACATACTATGTCAGGAGGTTCAGTTCCATCACTGGGGGAAATCCTACAGATTCACCAACCCAGAGGTTATGCAAGTATTTGTGAGTCTATCACTGGCATCTCCTGCCTGTCAAGAAGTAAACGGAGACCTTGCCAGATGGACCGTGAAGAAGATTTTGGAGCACAATCCACATTTCTCCAAACGAAAACAAAAATGAAACAAAACCTAATCCCTTCTAACTTCAGAACATGCATGCGTGTACTACCTGTGGCTGCTATAATAGGACGAGATGTCATTCAAACACAATGCAGAAAAAAAGGGTCGCGGGGAAGTTGTGGATACATCTCCAAAGGTACAGTTTTCTGGTGATATCTGCAACGCTTTGTTAGGTTTTGTTATTATGTTCCAATGTTATTACTACTTTTCCTCGGGCGTGTCCTTCTCCAAAATACCGGAGAGCTTCAGGAACCTCACTTAACGGGTAACGTTTATCTATAACAGGTTTTACTTTGCCGGCTTCAAAAAGCTCTTTCATAAAAGTCAAATCCTTGTTTGGTTTATACATCAGGACACCCATTTGCTTACTCGTGGTCATTGAAATCAATGGTCCCAGAAACACAACTTGGAAAAATTGAGCTGAGGAACCTCCGACCATTACATAAATTCCCTTGGGACTTAATGCACGATTGTAATCGAAAATCGAATGATGTGCCGCAAAATCAAGAATCCAGTCATAACGCTGCCCACTTTCGGTGAAATCTTCCTTGGTGTAATCAATGACTTGGTCTGCACCAATCAAGCGCATTATATCCAATTTCCTCGTGCTGTCCACGCCAGTCACAACAGCTCCGAATGATTTGGCAATCTGCACCGCAAATGTACCTGCACCACCACCCGCACCATTAATCAAAACTTTTTGTCCTGGCTGAATCTGTCCTTTATCGCGAAGACCCTGCAGGGCAAGGACTGCTGCTTGAGGTACGGCTGCTGCTTCCTCAAATGTCATACTGGCCGGTTTCAACACCAATGCATTTTCACGAGCACATACATATTCGGCAAAACCACCCCAACCACACGCGGATAGGTCCCCGAATACCTCATCACCTGGCTGAAACTGCTTTACGTTTCTGCCAACTGCGCAGGCCCGTCCGGCTATGTCAGCTCCGAGTATCTTGATTTTTGGTTTTAGAAGCCCAGAGACAATTAGGCGGTTCACGAACGGCGTACCTCTCAGGAGACCCCAGTCCCAGTCATTTACAGATGCCGCATGAACTTTTACCAGTATTTCATTGTCCTTGGGAGTAGGTTTTTCTACCTCTTTGAGCTGAAGAACATCCGGTGGTCCGTATTTTGTGTATACTATCGCTTCCATAAGTATTCCTCCAAAATTATTACTACATTTCCTTTTTTTGCTACTTCGAATCCACCCGCTGCCATTATTATATTAGGCTAATACTCCCACTTTTCATATTCGGGCAAATGTTTCATGTCTTCGTATAGCCAAACCATTCTATCTAAGTACCAACTTTTTCCTAAATACGCTAAAGATATACCCAATATTGCTGGCCATATAGGCAGTACGATTATAGCCCAAATCGATAATATCAGCCCTACTGAAGAAATACCATTAAGGATTTTAGGTAAAGTTTTGTGATATTTTGGAACATCTATTTTATCTCTGTTCAGCCACACACGTTCTCCTAAAACAGATTTTGATGCCCAGTTTTTTTGTCGACTTAGGTTTTTTAAAGAATACGGGGTTAAAAAACATCCAAGCCAATGATATTACTGCTGGTATAAGGGACCACCATCCATATCATTCATCAATCGATCTGGAATTCCAGCTATAATTCCCGATATCACCCCTTTTTTCCATTCCATTTTAATTTCACCTCCTTTCTAAGTCACCAAACCCAGCGACTATAAGTACGGAGCCCGATGACATTTCGCTCTTTCTGCACACGATTCTGCATCCTGGTGCGCCCCTCCACGATATCTCATCCATGGCCCATCAAGCCACAATATCATCCGGAATCTGAATAGATGGTCTTTGCACTATTTTCTCAGATGTGGAAAGTGTTGTTTGGGAATGTCAAGCGCAACCTGCCATTTATCTCATCAGTAATAAAGATTACGGAACGTCCAGAGCGGTGGCGCAGATGGCTGAATCCGAACCACGAATCGCGAGTCTTCTGCTGCAACTGGTGCCTGTTGCACAGATGCGGATCTCACAGGTGTCAGCAAGCTACAGTACCCGAAAAACCGGCGGGAAGTTCGCTTGAGGCTATGAAGCGCCCCGGACTTGATGGACGCGCGCACTCGGACGTCCTCTGCAATCGCGCGAAAACCGCCCAGAACTTTCCTGCCCTGTCTGCAATGCCAGTTTATCCTGAATGGCACAGTCTGCACAATTGGATCGGTCATCCCGTATGCGGATCCATTGGGTTTTTCGTCTTCATGCGTCGACCTCGATTCTTCATCAGACATCGCATTATAGACGTTCGGTCAAAAGCCCGATGCCCTGGGTCCCGGCTGCGGCAGCGGCAGCGGAGCGATGGAATCGCAGGGCATCAATGGACGCTCAATCAGCAAGTCAGATCGCTCACACCCGAAGCCGGTAACGCCTATCGCGATGTTAGGCGGCGTTAGTTATTACAATTTGTTCCACTCATCCACTGTAATATCACGATTCAAGATCCCTTCAACCTCTCGAATCATCATCCGAAGTTGAGGCACGGAATATTTTAGCGTTGGAAGGGATCGCTATACGGTTCTGCACATAGATCATAAATTGGTGACGTGTACCGGAATAGGGTCCATCAAAACCCAACTTCCGCAAGCCTTCGGATAAAATCTCGGCGTTTACAGGGATTCAACAGGCTCATAAGCCATATCCTTGTTCAGATTGATTTCAGCAATCACGGGTAAAGGACGCCCCGACTTGAGACCAACCAGAATCCAATCTTCGAGGGTTGAGTGGAGCTCATCCTCACATTCGCGCGGGGGTGTTGCTCCAAACGCTACCACCCCTTTACATTGTGGAATTCGTCCGGATAAGTGCCATCATCCAGTTTATCGTAGACTGCATGCGCCAGTAGGGCACTGTTCGAAAATCCAGTGATGGCCGAACATTGTACCTCAGTTTCACATCATTTTCATACGTTGCAGGTGGTAAAACCATTTCATGACGAATTTCACATCGGCTTTCCATCGTAATCCGCGCACCGCTCACACAAAACTACACAAAAGTCATAAAAATGGGTCATTTTGAAGAAAAGAGCAGATAGCCACAGCTAACAAGGGATTACGACATGCCTGCAACTTTTGAGTCGTCAAACAGTGTTCACCCAGGACTTAAGAACGGTATGAATCTCGAAAACGCATTCAAAATAGTATCCTTGCACTTGCCCAGTATCCCTGCCCTTTTCATCGATGAGAGTTTCATCTGGTTCTTCAGTCCCTCTTCGGTTCTGAACTGCTTCTTATGGTGCGTCTTCAGACTTGCCCCATAATAGTTCTCAACCAGATTATTTGTGGCAGGTGCCCCTTCTACGAAATAGAATGCGGTAAGTCCTTTCCAGTTCTTCTCAATCATCTTCAGCCGTTTCTGCACAGGCTCTTCAAAAGACTCTATCTCTGCTATCAATGCGGTGAATATCTCCAGAGCCTCTTGATATGGTCTTTGTTCCAGATTTTTCTCTTTGCGTCTCCTGCTCAGCTCTTGATCGTGTAGAAATATCCTGAAAGCAGCTATTTTCTCTTTGAGCCATGCTTCATACTTCTTCTGGTCATTCTGCTCAATTAACTGTTCTTCCTCTGCTGCCATCTCCACCAACATCTTGATTTCTGCATCTCTGTTGTAAAAGATGTTTAACATCCGATATTTCATCGATTCTTGCTCAATAGTTGCGTTTCTTGGGAAATTGCCGGCTATAAGCTTGTTCAGATGCAAGAGGCATAACTGATGAATCACGTTGTCACCAAAAAATTCATCGAAGATCCCTGGATAACCTGGAGCGAGGTCTGTTACGATGAATGTGCGTCTGTCAGGATCAAGATACTCAGCAAGAAAGGATTTGACGGTCTCCGAATCTTTATTGGCGTAAAGTTCATCCGCAATTGGGCGACCTGTAGCACCATCAAGCAATGTTAGGCGAAATTTCTGTGTTCCACTTATTTTTAGATGTTGTTCGTCGTAGTGAACGATCCGAATATCCTCTACAGGTGGAATATACGTTTTCTCGACCGATTCCGTGAACGCATTATAAACCGTGGTCTTCCCACGTGGGAACACGAGTTTCATTATCGCCGATATGCCCTTATATGGCACATTATAAAACCGCAATTGCTGATAAAATACGTCAAGAACATCAAACAAACCCTTTTTCAGTTCCTCCCAGAAACTACGGTCCTCTTCGAGAGATTCGTCACAACAAGAGCAGATATACCGCCCCATCTTGATGCTACCGATGTACTTTTTGCAGTATGTGTTATAGCCATTGCGGCTCATCAGCACACCACATTCCGGACACGGAGGTGGAACAGTTCTGCGAAATATCCCGTCTGCAGTGCACTCAAGATCATTCGAGAACTCCTCAAAACTATAACTGGGTGAGCTCATATACTTAAGGTTCAATACAGCATAATCCAAAGTGGTCATTTACTATCACCATGGATATATTCACCTACGATCGTTAAAAAGTTTCTGATAGAGATTATTCTATGCTATCACTAGAAAATTGGACAGTGCCGCCAGTAGCTGGCTTACGTAATCAGTGAGAATGAACCGAACTGTCATTATTACACATTCTGTCTATGCTTATTAAACTGGTCCCCATAATCTGCATGGGCTACATCTTGGAAAAACAGAAGATACGCGGTTTTGAGCCCGGGGTCAGTCTCAGGTGCGCTACTCATGGGCGGCAGGTCACTGGCTCGATTGCAAGCGGTGTGGCATCCGAGTGTTGTTAAGAAGGAAGTCAGATGCCAACGATGGGGTTACCGGAGGCGCGTACGTGTTTGCCAATGTGCTGCTGACGATGGCTGGCAGTGCGATTCTGCTTTTGTGGTGGGCTATAAACGGTGTTTGTGGTTTTATTGGTGTTGCTGATTGCGGCAGGAAGCGTGGGGCTGATCAGTTAGTTTTAAGTATCATGGCGACACTGACCGCAACGCATGAGGTGATGTGATATAGGAGGAGGCAAGCAATGAGTATTAGGGATCTTCTGTTTAAAGCAGTAATGAATCGAGCCCCACGAGTACGGGGATTTACGAAAAAGTACTATTTTGCCCATCCATTTCTCGATGCCTTTTTCGTCTGGTTTCCGCTCGGCAATATGAAATACGGAGGTGCAGAGATTGGGGAGATTTATAACGTCGCATCCCGGATCAACGAACGCGATCCGATGAGTTGGGGCAAAGAGTGGACGACTGAAGGCGCCAGGGTCGAGGCTCTGGCTACGAAGTTGCTTGAACAGGGGCATAAGATCAGTGCACGCACGGCGTTTTTGAGGGCTTTCACCTACTACCGTACCGCTCACATTTTTTACGGTCCTGGTGAGACGCAAGCCGAGATGACGCGGACATTTAAGTCCCTACAATCCTGCTTCAAACAATTCGCAGAATTGGCTGATACCCCGATCGAGATGGTGCAAGTTCCGCACGCGAAGAGCACTAAGTACCAGAACAAGACCATGCGCGGCTATTCCTTTTTAGTGTCTAACGATGGTAAGAAACGGCCAACGGTGATCTTCCTGCAGGGTGCTGAATCTATGTCGGAAGATGTCTATTTCTGGACCGCTGCGGCCGGGACACAACGGGGCTACAACGTCCTGACAGCGGACATGCCGGGGGACATGGTAACGCGCATCTATGATCCCGACTTCATCCTTGATGACCCCTGCGACGCGGCGTTGCACGCTTTGGTCGATTATGCTTTGAGCCGGTCTGAGGTCGATGCTGAAAAGCTGGCCGTAATCGGCGTCAGTATGGGTGGGTACAAAGCTGGTCGTATAGCCCAAATTGATAGTCGGGTCAAGGCAGTGGTCGCTAACGCCCCGATGTTGAATGCCGGGAAAGTGTTAGAAGAAATGAAGAGGGTGCCTAAGCTCGGAAAAGGAGCGAGGGATTATGCAACCCGCTTCTGTTGGCAATATGGGATCGAACCAGGAGGCAATTTGAAAGAAAATGTTACCAGGTTAGTGGACGAGATTTGGTCTTCTTTCACGGTTGATCCGACCAAAATCACCTGCCCATTCATGATCATAGCTGGCGAGAATGAGCTTGGCAAAGAGGCCATTTTGCAAGTCCATGAGTTTGACAAGCTTCTGGCAAGCACCAATAAGACAAAGCGGATTACGACAGAGGAAGAAGGAGCAGAAGCCCACTGTCAGCTCAACAACTTCGGCCTCCAGCATCAAATCAGCTATGACTTTCTAGATGAGGTCTTTGGCCTGTAGGCGGTTGATATACGACTCCTCGTCAGTTTTTTGTAACTTCTCGAGGGTGTGTGCAGTGTATGGAGCTTAGAAATGTTTTCGGAGAGTGCTTGTATGAATCACGAACATCACCAAAGAAGTTCCAAATTACACTTACGGAGTGGTATAAAAATGGACGGCGATCAATACGCTCATTGTAAAAATATGAGAAAAGAAGACGCGATAATTCAATTTATTAAGAATCACTGGACGAGTCCTTACGCAATCATAATTTACTTCGCGCTTATCAAACTATTGATTCACTTATTCACTAATGGACAACATGGCTATTTCCTTGATGAACTTTATTTTCTTGCCTGCAGCGAACATCTCGACTGGGGATATGTAGATTTTGCACCTCTTGTTGCAGTAATAACAAAATTGAGCCGCGTGCTCTTTGATGACTCGCTCTCCGCCATCCGCTTTTTGCCGGCGGTTGCCGGGGCTTTGTTAATCGTATTGACTGGGTTGATTGTCACAGAGTTAGGCGGTAAACGTTTTGCAGTCATGCTTGGTTGTCTCTGTGTGCTGGTCGCGCCAGTATATCTCGCATTCGATACTTTACTCACAATGAACGCGTTTGAACCTCTTTTCTGGTTATATGACTTCTTAAGGGATATACCAAGAGATGTGAAATATTATGTATAAAGATATTTGGCATTTTCCTTTAAAACACCACAAAGAACTAGAGGATATTGATAAAAGAGAAGAGCTTCTCACCGAGAACATTTGGAAATTGTTTATTAAATTTTCAGTTCCAGCGATACTCGGTATGCTGATGTATGCCATATATTCTTTTGTGGATGCAATATTCGTTGGACACTGGGTGGGGCCCGAAGGCTTAGCAGCTATTGCAATTGTATTCCCTTTAGTACTCATTAACTCAGCAGTCGCCGCGTTCATGGGCATGGGTTCTGCCTCACTTCTATCTAGAGCAGTTGGGGCGAAAGATACGAAAACTGTTTCAAAGATCTTTGGTAATTTTACCATATCCATTTTAATATTTTCAATAATTTTTATGGTGCTTGGATTTATTTTCGCTGAAAACCTGGTACAATTCATGGGCGCAAGCGGATTGATTCTTAACTATGGTACTATATATTTTCGGATATATCTCTTTGGGGCGTTCTTCATGAATTTCTACGGCGGTGCGAATATGTTGATTCGTGCCGAAGGTCATATGAAAGAGGCTATGATCATAATAGCCGCTGGAAGTTTACTTAATATCTTTCTTGATCCCATCTTTATAAAAGTTCTGGGGATGGGGGTGGAAGGGGCCGCAGTGGCGACGGTAATATCTGTTGGGGTAGGAGCTTTTCTTACTCTAATGTACTTCATTAGTGGAGTCAGCAAATTAACCGTTAGCATGAAGAGATTACGGTTTGCACCCGAGCTGATGCGTGACATTGCACCAGTGGGTTTTTCACAAATGGCAATGCAGCTTATGACCGTAATCCAGCAGGTTACAATATTTAAGTCTGTAGCTTATTATGGTGTGCCTAATGATCTTGCAATCATTGGAGCTACTTTAAATATGCTTGCATTTGCATTCATTCCCATATGGGGAATTTCTCAAGGGCTTCAACCAATTATTGGGATGAATTACGGGGCAAAAAAATATTCACGTGTTAAGGAATCGTTCCGTAAATTCCTACTGGCTGCAACCGTTGTTGCTTTAAGTATTTGGATGATTTTCATGATTATTCCTCATATCATTCTTAGTTTGTACATTCCTGATACCGAAATCGTGAACTCAGGTATCAATGCATTTCGGGTCGTACTGAGTGTATTTCTACTTTATGGCTTTGTGGTACTTCCGGTCGTGTTTTTCCAATCAATTGGAAAAGGAAACATAGCTAGTTTCTTATTAATAGCACGGCAGGTTATTTTATTTGTACCTATTGTTATCATACTACCTATCCTTATGGGTTTGAATGGTGTGTGGACTGCTGTTCCTATTTCAGATGCTCTAATAGTAATAATTTCTTCTATTCTTGTCATAAGAGAGCTTCGCCGCTTAGGGGTCTCAAAAGCTGGCTCAACTGAGAGGCAACAAACATAAAATAGATAAGACCGTTTGCCCGTTTCGAATGTGCAGTATTAGAAAGTCAGGCGATATTCCTTGGGGAGATGATAATACCCATATTCCGCAGACGTTTGTTGAAACAAGAACATTTTCACTGGTGCCGTTTTTCACGACTTTTAGACTTTTGTGGCATTTTTAATTAATGAGCACTCTACCTTTTCTAGCCGTTTTTTGCTGTTTATTTGAATCGATTGGTACTGAATACTCAATTTGAAACAAAATTTGCTGGACGTTGTATTGCATAAAATCGATAGCAGGAAAAATATTCAGTTTGATTTTTGGTTAGGTTTTGCTATTATGTTCCACAGTGATGACTACTTTTCCTCGGGCGTGTCCTTTTCCAAAATACCGGAGAGCTTCAGGAACCTCACTTAACGGGTAACGTTTACCTATACAGTAGTTCCGAATACCCCTACTTCCGAATACATTTATATTCCATAAAACCCAAGTTTCCCACCCAAAAATCAAAACCAGCAGCGTAGGGCTGCATGCCTCTAAAATTTCCGCTGTTTCTTGGTCGTATTCTTCTTCACTTAATTCCTATTGATTTCAAATACCCCTTCCTTACGATGTTCTCGCTTTGAAACAACTCCAATATCTCTTTCTGCTGTGATCGAGGACTCATTAACTTAAGAAACTCGTCACCCGTACTTTGGTATGAAAATATATATCAGAGCAACCTCTGACATCTGCCCTTGAGTCATACACAATACTACAGAACAATCACACGCATCGCCAGCAAATAGCTGCTACTGATACCGTTATTGGTAATTCAAGATGATCACACTTTTTCCAGCCCCATAACTAAGGCGGCCAACCGAGAGTCACGATAAGCCATGGTTTTCGGTATTAATCTCCCTATCCGGGTCGTGCTCTATGCCACGACCTTTGAGATATTATATCCGCATCTTTTAAGTTCTCGCACCATCCGTTGTTCCCTATTCTTTGACCTCCTTTCGGTAACGGCTCCCGCGCCCGCATCCTGATAGTGATCTCCGGTTTTCAGCACGCGATAGATCTCAATCAATATCTGATGTCCGACTGCAACCAGCGCCCGCTTTTTGCCACGTCTGCCAGCAATATTGCGATACTGAGCACTAAAAGCAGTGTCTTTGGTTCGCGATGCTGCCCATGCAGACTCAGTCAGTGTTGCTTTGAGGTAATTATTGCCCCTCCGCGTTTTGCCGCTCTTTTTCTTTCCTGCGCTCTCGTTGTTTCCGGGACACACTCCGGCCCATGAAGACATATGTGCCTCATCCGGAAACCGTGACATGTCAACCCCGATCTCGGCGATGACGGACGCCGCCGAGACGCCTTTGATGCCAGTAACAGACTGGATATCCTTAAATTCCTTCTGATACGGCACCAATCTCCGCTGGATGTGGGATCCCCGGGTACCGAGCTCG
>JGI12150J12686_103845_pt1 | contig 36305 bp, 34 predicted proteins | sample ANMFosRound1_FD_12686 | JGI IMG/M metagenome (IMG submission 12686)
TTCGAGCTCGGTACCCGGGGATCCCACCATTGCGGCATCAACCTTATCGTAAGTGGGGTGCGCAGGCACATATATGCATCTATGCTTATGCCAGCTCCGCACTGCTGATACTACCCAGGGCTACGAGAATGGAACAGACCCGCATCGATCAGCACACCGTTCTACCTAGCCGTAGTTACGATATGATTATCGAATCCAGATTTGCCGTTCCAGTCCGTGTCCAGTACCCGCATCTGATGCAGATCTGTATACGACCACAATGATATAATTGACTTCCACATTTCGGACATTTGTTTAGTTGATACATTCCCCTAACCTCGGTGGTTGATTGCAGGTGTAGTATTACGTCGCTATTTGGTAATAAATCTTTCGGTTTTTTTCACACCGGGTCCGGGGTCAGCAACCCCCATATATGATGTGTCGCTTGTGGTCTGCGCTCGGTTGGGCGTATCCGGTCGGCAGATTCAGATGAATTATTCCACTGCGCCTGCCAGATCAAACGTCATATAGTCCACGATCTTATGCAACTTGGTCCTGACATCCGTTTCATCGAACGAATTTATGATCTGCTTCGAGCAATCGACGTGATACTGCACTTCCGCTATCGAGAGGTCTATCGCATCGTGCTTTAAGATGTGCGGGAGCGTTGTTGAGGTGTTCTCAGACTTCTTCTCGTGCTGGAGTTCCTTGAATTCGAGGATGTCATCGATGATCTGGTACGCCATGCCAAGATGCATCCCGAATTCGGTGCATCTGCCGACAGACTGCGCGGGCGCTCCACCGATCCGGCTTCCCATGCATGCCGATGCGGCAAAGAGCGATGCGGTCTTCTTGCTTATGCATTCGAAGTAATCGTTCTCAGAAAAACCGGTCTCGTTGCTGTTGACATCGAGCGCCTCGCCTTCGGACATGGACATGCCGGCACGCCCGAAATCCTGAATCACTGCCCGATCGTATTTTGAGATAAGTTCGATCGACTTTGAGATCAGGAAATCGCCGCAAAGGATCGCAGCAGCCAGCCCGAACTGCTTGTAAACACTGGGAACGCCCCTGCGCACAAGACCTACGTCCAGTATGTCATCGTGGATCAGCGATGCTGAGTGGATCAGTTCGATCGCGAGCGCGGCATCGGCGCAGTCGGCAGCATCGCCGCCGAAGAGTTCGGAAGAGAGAATTAATATGATAGGACGGATTCTTTTGCCCCCCGAATCGAATACGTGGCGGACGATACGTTTCAGATTCGATTCAGCGAAATTATCTATCATACCGACAATTGCGCCGTTTATCAGCCGGTATTCGTACCAGTCCGTGATCATCAGTATGCCTCGTTATTCTGCAGTCTCAAGCGCGGTCGCCTCGGTGCTGTACTTTGATGGACATTTGGTTATTATCCGGTTTGCGGATATGGTGTGGTTGGGTAGCAACATTCCGGTGACGGCAGCATGATTTCCTTCCACCAGATTAACAGGCTGGTCCTCTGCATAACTGACATTGACCTCTCTGTGCATATCTGTAAGGGTAAATAATATCGTTGAGCCGTTATCCATACTGCGAAGCGTCCCCGCCGCGACGGTGCCGTTTACATACACCTGCTTTCCTATGTGCTCATCGGTAAGCTCCGAGACCGCGAGTTGTTTGCTCCCGAAAGGGATGCCCCACAATCCGACCACCAGAACAACTGCGATGATAGCGAATGCAGATAGCGTCTTTCGTCTCCTATCCATGTGTGCTCCGATTCCTCCTCGTTCTTGATAATCGTGATCGTGTAAGCAGCAGGTGTATGGTATAGAGCCCGAGCCCTGCCCATACGATGCCGAATGCGTATAGCAGATAATTCATAGTCTTTATGATTGTGGCGATTCTATTAAATATTTGCCGCCACGGTAGTCTGTAATCGAAACGTTAATGTGCACTCGGTTACTGTATTATATATTCTCACGCTCCGGTAGTGTAGTCCGGCCAATCATGGTGGCCTTTCGAGCCATTGACTCGGGTTCAAATCCCGGCCGGAGCATTGGATTTTATCGCAATCGCTTGTGCGTTTCCGGTGTTAGTCCTTTCCACATACTCAAGTAACTTGTGGCTAAAATCGGTGGAATCCGTGTTAATCTCGTCCTCGGTGTAAAATGACCGGTAGATACTGTTTTTCGCCAGCACTCGCCCCGGAAACACGTCTGGTGCCGAGACTTGTGACCGACTCCGGGGAAGTTTTTTATAATATACTCACAGGTTGATCATGCACAGCGCGGAGAATCCGGCCGGAGAGAATCGCGCTTTTATTAGAGATGATTGGAATGAATAGAAATACAAAACATCTTATGTTCGGACTCTGTGTAGTGATTGCATTGCTTGGCGCTTTTGTAGGAGGTGCATCGGCAGCATTTTGCCCAGAGGGGTACATGGGAACGGTGGTCGGAAAGGATGCCAGGAATAACACGTTTGAAATTCAGACAACACATAACTGGTCGTATAACTGGTCGCATATTGGATGGCAGCCTAACGACGCCGTCCTAGAATGGCTATTTCCAAATGAAGATGCTGCGAACGAGCTATGTGTTGGTGATTATGTGGAGATACTCGGTTTCGCAGCGGCTCCTGGCTGGGCCATCGGTTTAGGAAAGATGAACTCAAACACAGAGCTGTTTATAGCCGACATATACGGCGATCCCAATTTCTTGGAGCCTTATTGGTCATCAGAACCCCTGGATCCTCCCTTATTGGGTAATTTCACGATAAAATACAACAGCACACCCAATTGTTCAAATTGCGGTATGTGCAACTGCGAAGCGAATTATACCAATGTAACCATCATCAATGGGACTGGTCAGGTAGAAGTAGACGATCATCAATTGTATCCGGAACAGACTTGCATGTACAACGGAATAGAATATCGCATCAATATCACGTTTTATTCTGGAGAAGCTTCAGCCTGTCCTGTGTGCAATGATATCTGCCCTCCGGGTCCACAGCCCGTCTCAAATTTTGCAATACATATAGAGACGGTAAACCAGCCTCCGGAAACTCCCCGCGGTGATTTGAACCACGATGGGGGTATCACCCCTGCAGACGCTGTGATCGCGCTCCGGATCGCAGTCAGCGGCGAATTCGTAGAAGAAGCCGACATCGACAAGAACGGCTGCGTGAACGCGCTCGACGCATGCATGATCCTGCAGGCGGCAGCCCGTAACCTCGAGATATGACCATGACCACGGAACAAGTCGCCCTGCTCAGATACTCTGAATGGTTAAAGGCGATCCGACTCACTCACCAAGTACCGTATCCACGACAGCATTCTCCTCGATCCGCACACCCTTCCTCCTGAAGAACCGGGTGACATTGTGGAGGTCTCGCATCAGAAACTCCATAGCATTCGGATGATCGAGGGTCACAGACTGCCCCATATCGATGAAAACAACCTCGTTTCCGTGCATCAGTATGTTAAACTCGCTCAGGTCGGCATGTACGAGATTTGCGTGATATAATATCCGGACATACTCCACAGTGGTTTCAAACGCCTTCCGCGCCTGATCAGGGGTTAATGGCACCTCACGGAGCTGCGGCGCGGGGATCTCATCCTCTCCTATAAACTCCATTAAAAGAACATTATTTCTCTCGACAAACGGTTCTGGCACACGCACCCCTGCTGCATGAGCTTTTTTCAGATTTCTCAGTTCTTTCTTCGTCCATGCGAAGACGATGCTCCGTTTCTCATGTCTTACATTCTTGAATCTTGGATCTCCGATCAGGTAGGACTGCATCGCACGGAAATTGCTCGTAGAGATGCGGTACACCTTTATCGCGATCTCCCGCTCCCGCTCCTGCTCACATCCGAACGCATGGTAGATGTTCGCCTCCTTGCCGGTACTGATCACACCTCCGAACGCATGGTAGATGTTCGCCTCCTTGCCGGTACTGATCACACCTCCGAGCGCATCGATGTATCCCTTGTTTGCGAGATGGTAGAGGGTCTTCAGTGTAAACGTATCAAAAACGCCTTCAACAGATTTTAAGTCTTCAGAATCCTTTATTCTGATCCGGAATCGGTCAATTTCCTTATCGATTGCCCTTAATCTTTTTTCTAGTTTTGCCATAATTCAGGAGAGGTATCCGCGGCGTCTGAGCCAGTCGACCTGCGGCGCTGTGTATCTCCAGACCACATCCGCCTTCTCCTCCTGAAATGACCACGGAATAATGATGACTACATCGTTCTCCCGGATCCATATCCGCTTCTTCATCCTTCCGGGTATTCTAGCATTTATTATGGTTCCGTCGAAGCATCTCACACGCAGGTGGTTTGCCCCGAGCAATTTCTCAACGGTCGCCAGAACCTCGCGATCATGTGTACGGGGGATGCGTACGCGTACTATCGGTGCATCTGTCTTCTTCTTCTTAGCCAGAGATGACACCTCTGTATATCCATTTCCAGTGCATGAATTCGCATTGTCGCTATATGTATATAAACATGCACAACCACCGTAACATGATGAAGGTGATTCGGGACCCGATCCACGGATATATCGAACTGGACGAGGCAGCACTCTCGCTTGTCGATACATCGGTTATGCAGCGCTTGCGCCGCATCAAGCAACTCGGACTGACGAGTTTTGTGTACCCGGGAGCAAACCACACCAGATTCGAGCATTCGCTTGGCACATACCATCTTGCAAACCTGCTTGCGGATTGCATGAGTAAAGAAAGCGGATCTGATGAGGGGGTGGAAGGTGGCGCGGATGGGGGAGCCGGGCAGACCGAACTGCGCGTCGCTGCATTGCTTCACGACATCGGGCATGGGCCACTGTCGCATGTGACCGAGAATATCATCAGGAAACATACCGGAAGATCGCATGAGGATGTTTACCGGATCCTCGAAAGCAACCTCGGCGAGATATTTGATCGATACTCGATCAGCATCCCAAGGGTTGCCAAGCATATAAAAGGGGAAACCGGATTCGGTGCTGCCCTGAATAGTGAGATCGATATCGACCGGATGGATTATCTTGTCAGGGATGCGCATTACACGGGTGTTCCGCTTTCAGTCGATCTTGTGCGTTTGATTCACGAGATGAGGTTTCTGGACGGGAAACTCGTGATCGGAAGCGGAGGGATAAGGGCTGCCGAGTCGCTATTGCTCTCGCGGTTTCTGATGCACCCGACCGTGTATTACCATCATGTGACCCGCATCGCCGAGTCGATGTGCGTACGTGCGATCGAGTGGATGATCGAGTGCGGATTCGATGCGAGAATGCTTCATACGATGGACGATCAGGAACTCTTTATGCAGATGGCGTCGTATCCTGGATATCCCTCAGAGATCGCGGACTCCTTGCGTGACCGGAGGTTGTTCAAGCGTGCGCTCTACGAAGGATTCGATGCGGTGGGCGAGAGCGTGCTTGGACACCGGAGAAACGTGAGAAGAATTGAGGACGAGATTGCATCCGATGCCGGGGTCGATTCCGAGTACGTCCTCGTAGACATCCCGAAGCCGCCGGAGATCGTGGAGTCGAGGGCGTTTGTTGTGATCGATCAACGGTTAAAGCCGCTTCAGGAGGTCTCGCATCTCGTTTCCGCTCTCGGAGATGCGCAGCGCGACAACTGGCGGATGGGCGTGTACACACCTTCCGAATATCGCGACGTGGTTGCAACTGCTGCGAGAGAGTTCTTTGGCGTGAGGAAACACAAGCAGTTCAGGCTGGATGAGCTGATTACGTGACGACTCTGATTAGGGGGTGTGTACAATACCGAAGACTTGCGAAGTTAATGCAATCGTGAGCAAAAAGCATATATTACTGCAGATATTAATGAATTTCAGTGGCATGCTAAAAAAGCAGGATTTGATGGTATGAATAAAGAAAGGTTTGACGTAACTACTCACCTTCAGGAAGCCCCCACCTCACAACCCGCCGCCACCCCAGCAGGCGGATCGAACTTCGCCCGGACCATTTCGATAAATCTATCTCCACGCTTCTTCGCTGTCTCGTAGGTGCTCAAAATCACTTCGAACACTTCAGCGCCGGTCCACGTCCTCCTGCCACCGCTAATCTTGCGGTGGAGTACGCCCTGGCGGATAGCTCGTTCTGCGTCGTTGTTGTGTCAGGGCACGCCCTCGTGATCCATGAACGTGAATGACATGTCCGGTTACTTTCGGAGTTCCCCCGGAGATCCGTACGGCGTCATCATCGGTCCATTTCCTATCGAGAAATGCTTTCACCTCTTTATGAAACTCTATACAAGCGTTTTTGCATATCTTCCATGGATGGCGGAGGGTCGTTCCCCGTATACTCGACTGCTCTTTTCAGAATCGACCGAATCCCGTCGGAAAAATCTATAAACTGCCCGGGATGTCTTCCAGGTTTCGTTAATTTCGCAGACCTGGATGATAAGAGTGTGCGCGGTTCTATCCTGTGTTTGATATCTGCTCCCTCCAGCCACCGATTTACATGAAAAAGATCGAGCTAATGTCCTTCGCATTTTACTACATCATACGGCTTCCAGGCATCTCTTCCCAGAACAGCTTCGAACTCTTCGAGCGTTTCTTCAGGAACTTATGTGACCTCTGGTTGGAGCAACCGTGTAATATGAATCCAACCGCCCGAAGTAAAGGCTCACAACCAACCATTCGTTCCACCGATCCTGAAACTGGTCTCGTAAGCATTGCACTGCGCTGGATTTTACGACATCCTCGCGGATCTTCTCGTAATCTTCATGGAGCGTATCTGCCAATACGAGGATTTCTTGCTGGAACACGCAAGACCCTATGTAGAGGTCATAAGGAAGATGGAATGTGGCAGCGAGCAGTCAAAGGAGGCGATCGACCTCTACCAGCAGTCACTGCTCCTACATTACGACATCTTGACGTCGCTCACCGACACGATAACGCCGCTTGATACCGCGTTTCTCGAGTGGCAGCAGACCCCGATCGCGCTTGAAATCATGTATGAACTCGATAGGGACTTTCGGGGCGCTGTCGAGACGTTCATCGAGACGATCGATGAAGCAGACAATATCATCGGGATCGAGGCAACACGGGTACACAATGGCTTCTACGGGGTCATATCATCCAGCGATTTTGCAGCGATCCCTGGAAGCATCTTCAACGTCCTTGCCCGGATCATAAAAAGGGCGCCGATCGAGAAGAAATACAAGCAAACAATCCTTGCCGCAAAATCATGGGGATTAAACGGAATATACGTCTTCGGAGACACGTACACCAGAGTTCTTGGCAGCACCGGGAACGTCGCAGAGTCGATAGAAGAGGAGAAGAAGGCTCTGAAGTTGAACTGGGATAAGCCGGTCCGGTCGATGTTGCAGCTGATGGGCGAACTTGGTCACACATCGTATGATCGGCTCAGATACTTTGATCTTTATCGCGAGAAGTTCCGCGGATGTGTCGAGAGCGCGTACGATTCCGGGGTGCACCCGGCAAATATCGTGATGCTTTCGACCCACGTTGGTGATATCGGTCACCACATCGGATCGTCATACTACAAGCTGTGCAGGGATGATATGTGCATGGCGATCCTTGAATCGGTCTCAAAGGTTGCGGAAAACACACTCAAAACCGCTCTATCCGAAGGTAAGATCAAAAACCCGTTTGATGTGGGATATATCGCAACCGGCGCATGTGCGTCTGCGACAGCAGATATCCTTGTATGGGACGGGTTCACGCCCGATTATATCCAGGACCTGATGCAGAAGCGATTTCAGAACTTCATTCTGACGCATCCATTCGACAGATCGATGGTCGGCGATCTTCATGTCAATGACTTTCCGGACTTCATCACCAGAGGCGAGCGAGTGAATGCACCGAAACCAAGGGGGGACGGTGGGAAGGTTGCTGGTGTCTCGATCGATCTTACGCCTGTCCGGGATCATCCTGAACTCAAACATCCCGAGGCGTATGCGTATCCGTTCACAGCCATAACGGTGCGGGCAACCGCGCTTCTGCTGTTCATCGACCAGCCATGCCTGCTTGCTCCGGAGCTCCCGAGCATCGTCGCGATGGTCAATGCAGTGGCGCTGCATCCCGATGTGGCGCTTGCGCCTGTGCAGATGTGTAAGAACTGTGCTACGAGTCGGTATCTGCCAGCGAAGTGCGATTACTGTGTGTCACCGAGGGTGAATTCGGTGCTGGGGTGATATCTGAGCGCATCGGGATGATCGGGCATCCGCCACGGCGTGGGTGCGATGGAGGTGACATGCATTGAAACTCCGGCTGCGGGTTTCACAGCAACCGATATATACCATGATGCCCTATCCTGTCAATGTCCCTTCTTCGAGGACTGGTGTGAATCGATGATCACCGGAGCATAAGAACGGGGCACAGAACCGCACTGAATAGGTCCTTGCAGGAGTTACTGGTAAAACCTATCGATGACTGCCAAGCCAACCCCGGTGTGGAACAGGTGATATTGCCCGGCACGAGGGTACTGTGATGACAACGGAAAAATCCAGTGGATGATTTCACGGAGTTAGTGCGTCCGGGCTACAACCACAAAAACAAGCTCCATGTCCTACGAAGACGCCATAAAAGATACCGGAAACGGTGTGATGATCGATTTAAAGGTCGCGCCCGGATCCGGAAGCACAGAAGTCCCGAGCGGATACGATGAGTCGCGAAACCGTATCCGCGCGAAAGTGTCTGCAAAAGCCATAGATGGTAAGGCAAACAAACAGTTGATCAGGGAGTTGTCAAGGTTATTCGGGATAAGTCCCGCACAGATCCGGCTGAAGGGTCAGGCGAGCACAAGGAAATCGATTGAACTGATCGGTGTCGCCAGAGAGGACGTGATCAGGACACTATCCTTATTTTTTGAGCATGACTGCGAGAACTAAGGAGGCGGTTCGCCGCTACGAGCTGATCGAGCGCGTGCTGCAGGATATCAGGGAGATGTCTGATGACGGTGCTGTGATCGTGGTGGAGGGGAGAAATGACGAGTCGACACTGCGCAATCTCGGGATATGCGGCGCGATCGAGTCGCCAGGTGGACAGTCCCTGTTGCATTTTACGGATTCGCTTGCGAGCAACTACGATTCTGTGATCGTGCTTACGGACTGGGATCGCAGAGGTAACCAACTGTCGGCGCAGATCGTTAGATATCTACAGTCCCGTGATGTGGCGATCGATACAGACCTGCGTTCCCGGCTGAAAAAACTGGTGCAGAAGGATATAAAGGACGTGCAGGGGATTAAGCGGCATATCCTGAAACTACGGCAGAATATTATAAAATATATTAAATAATGCTGGGAACCACAACCTTATTATACCGTCGCTGACAAACGTACTTGCAACCGATAAAAGATAGTCCCCGGTTAATCATACTTACACGATCTCAAAGGTTTCTGAGGCAGTACCCAAGACGCGGTTCGAGAGGAACATCAGAGGTCAATCATCAATCATAATCACACAGACTGCAGAAAGATGCAATAATCCGTAACACGTGGCAGAACACGTTACTGCGAGAATGCATTGGTGTGAGTGGGTTAGCCAGACTATTGCTATAGAGGTGAATTATATGCAAGATTCTGATACAACGAAATATGTCATTCAAGCTACAATATCAACAGACGGGATCATTGAACGACCCGATGTAGTAGGAGCGATCTTCGGACAGACCGAGGGGTTACTGGGCAGCGATCTTGACCTGCGCGATCTCCAGAAGACCGGGCGGATCGGTAGAATCGATGTGGACATCAGTTCCAAAAGCGGCAAGTCGAGTGGATCGATCACCATCCCCTCAAGCCTCGATCGCGTCGAGACTGCGATTCTGGCAGCATCGCTCGAGACCATCGACCGTGTAGGCCCATGTACTGCACATATCCTACTTGAGAATATGATAGATGTGCGCGCTGCAAAGAGAAGACACATCATCGACAGGGCGAAGTATGTCCTGACCGAGATGTTTAACCAGACTGAAAGTCAGGAGATTGCGGAGGAAGTGAAGAAATCGGTGAGGATTGAGGAGATCACTACTTACGGCAAAGACAATCTTCCTGCAGGTCCGAATGTAGCGGACTCCGATGCGATCATCCTTGTCGAGGGACGGGCGGATGTGCTCACCCTGCTGAGATATGGGATCAAGAATGCAGTCGCTGTCGGTGGGACGAGCATTCCGGATTCGATCATCCCGCTGTGCAAGGAGAATACCATCACAGCGTTCACGGACGGAGATCGCGGCGGAGAGCTGATCATCAAGGAATTGCTTCAGATGGCGGACATTGATTTTGTGGCGCGCGCTCCTGACGGCAAGGGCGTTGAGGAACTCGTCCAGAAGGAGATCGTGACAGCGCTGCGCCAGAAGGAGCCGGTCGATCAGGCAGTCATCAGTTATGCACAGGAAGCCGAACCAAAGAGGAAGATACACGATCGCGGTACGAAGATACGCAGGAAAGCCATTGCGAAACCCCCGAAGGTCGAGAAACCAGAGAACGGTTCCGAATTCGCGACACATGTAAAGGAACTTTCCGATACTATGGGCGCACGGCTGCTCGACAGCGACACCAACGTCATCAAGGAGGTGCCGGTGCGGGATCTGGCGGATTCGTTGAAGGAGTGTACCGGTACCATCGAGAGCGTGGTCTTCGATGGTGTGATCACCCAGCGGATACTGGATATCGCTGCTGAAAAAGGCGTAAAACACTTAGTCGGGGCTGAGATGGGTCGTATCACAAAGCACCCCACCTCAGTCAACATTATGGCAATATCCAGCACATAATCATCGTAACCATGCCGCAGAGAAGTTCTCTTGCGGTTTTGCGACCAGGCACAATGTCAAGCAATTGGATCACGTCAACCGAAACCCCGGAAGACTGTCGGTCCAATCCTCTTTTTCTCTGCGTACTCTCGAACACCGATACGTGCCGGATCCCGAATATCTCGGCTGCGGGCGCAACCACCGAACTGAATGATTACACGCCGGCAGGCGATGCCGAGATCGTGGTATATGGCAGCACCCGTAGCGTTCCGGAACTGCCGATGAAACAAGACGGTGCGCCAACGCCTGCGGTCATGACCCGCGCCGCGCTGCAACTGACAGACATCCCATACCTCTTCGTAAACGCAGGACTCCGGATCGTGCCTGATGTTCCGGCAATCGATCTTGGCGCTCTGCCCGGGCGTGATATCAGGTACGGAGATGCTGTACCTCATGCGAGTGCGATCTATGAGAGCGCCACACAGATCGGTCTGCAACTCGGGAAACTATCAGACGTTATCATCATAGGCGAAAGCATCCCCGGCGGCACGACCACTGCACTTGGCATACTCACAGCACTCGGGTACGAGTATGGCATCAGCAGCAGTTACATGAAAAATCCCCTCGAGATCAAACGAGCGGTTGTGCGGCAGGGCATCGATGCATCAGGACTCACCATAGATGGGGCGCGTGCTGATCCGCTGCGCGCCATCGCAGCCATCGGCGATCCGATGATGCCGGCTGTGGCAGGACTAATCCGCGGCATGACATCGTCTGACATGAGCATCGTTCTTGCAGGCGGCACCCAGATGATTGCGGTATTTACGATACTTATGCATCTCGGCATCGATACCGGCAGAATCTCGATTGCGACCACGAAGTACGTGTCTCAGGATCCTTCGATCGATTTTGATGCGGTGATCCGCGATCTTGGATGCCCTACCCATGTCGTCGATCCTGGATTTGCGGATTCGCGACTCCCTGGCTTGCGTAAATACGAGGCAGGCGAGGTCAAGGAAGGGGTTGGTGCAGGCGGTGCGATGTATGCAGCAGGAATGCTTGGTGTCACCCAGAGGGAGATGCTTGTTGCGGTTGAGGCTGTGTATGAGGAGTTGATGGGTGGATGAGAGGGTGCCGGAGGGGATGACGCATAATATACCGTCTTAAAATGTAATCACAGATCAACCATGAAAACGATATCTGTCCGACTGCCAGAGCAATATCTGCATGATATCGAAGAGGCATGCAAACCGGAAGTCGTTGATAATGGAACCATGCTCCACAAACGCGTTGGTACCGGGCTTCGAGAATACCACTCCAAAAAAGCACTGGAATTATACTGTTGCGGGAAGGCATCCCTCTGGAAAGCGGCGAGGATGGCTGGAATGACATACCGCGGTGCGCTTGAGGAGTTAAAGAGGTTAAACATTCCTTTTCGCTATGAAAAAGAGGATCTGGATGTGGATATCAGGTGGGCTCTGAAAGAGGAGTAGTTGTAAGCAATTCGGGACCGCTGATCCATCTTGCAAGAATAGATCGGCTGAATCATTTCAGACAATTGTGGGTCTTTGGTATCTCGCGTTGCAATGGCCAAAACCACGGAGACTTTTTGATATTTTCGAAATGAGGTTTTCGGAAAACCACAGAGGACACAGAGAGCACAGAGGGGACGAAAGATAAAAATAACAACTCTCTGTGTCCCTCTGTGCTCTCTGTGGTTTAATCTTACTTGTCATGACCGGGTCCTCTGGAAGAGTGAAAAAGTGTGCATGTAACGCGAATTACCAGAGAGCCACAATTGTTTGGGACCGTTTTACTACCAGCGACGTCAAAATCGGGTAGTGTCCTACAAACCATGACTTGTTTTAACCCAAAACCCGAAGAATGTAGCCCCAATAACGAATCGCAGAAAAAAAGCTAAAAAATATAATCAACCGCAGATAAACGATGATGAACGCAGATTTGTTAATCGGGGATCTGCGTAAATCTCGCGTGTATCGGCGGCTATTCAGAAGGCATGAAATTTAGGGTACTACCGGTTTTGTTCATATGGGATATGAACTATATGCCTGCCCAATCACTTATCTTTTGATTGGCGAGCTTGCTTATAACCCTTGTACCATAAAGAGATGCCAAGTATCCCGAAAAGATACCCCAGACCTGCAGAGACCTTTAAATAAAGTGGGGACTCGCCCTCACCCTGCGTTTGCATTCCGCCTGTTGCAGTCATATCGATCGTCTGCTCATCCCTGTGACCTGTTGACTCGACAACAACCAGCCATTCCTTCTCAAATTTGGGATCGAACCTGAACAGGCCGTCTTTATCGGTCTTACCCTCTACATACAGCCGCCCGTCAGGATAGAATACCTCCACATCTGCATACTGCACAGGCGTAGGTTTCACGCCGCCATAGTATGCCTCGACACAGATCGAGTCGATCCTGTAATCAATGACGAGCGCGTGTCCTGATACTACAATGGGGCCTATACAGAGTGCCACAAGAATCGAGATCGCCAGTATCATACTTCGCTTCATCTATCTGAGCCCTCTGGATCTTCTTCGCATCAGGAGAACTGTAATAAGCCCGATTACCCCTATCGTTGTGAATAAACCGGCTGCAGGCGACTCTGATGCTTGTGTTGTATCCGTACCGGTCTCCGGGATAGTCGATACTCGCTCTTCCCCTGTTGGTGGGAACGACTCAAATACTGGCAGAATGAAGATGCTGCGCTCCATTATGCCCTTACCAAAGACCGCGATATTCCATACCCCTGGTTCGTCGAGTGTGTATACAAAGTCGCCATCCGAATCGGTCTTTGTGAATCCTTTAACCATCATCCACGAGTCCTGCGGGTAGATTTTATCAGCTTTCTCAAGCACCTCCGGATCGTCGTTCAGGCGATACTTCACGACATAAACCGTTGTGTTTGCAAGCGGCGCTCCATCCTGAACCGCCCTTCCTCTGAATACGAACCCTTCTTCTAACCCGTAGGGGCGTATGTACGGGATTATCTCGACGTTCTCACCGAGTTCCGCATCCCACCCATTCCATGCTGCCTGTCCACAGTGAATTACCGTTTTTGCGTGATCGACAAAATCACCCTTAATCGCAGTTACGTTCATCGTTGAATAAACTATGTAATCTCCTCGCTTATCAACAGTGAAAGACACAGTATACGCTTTAACTCCATCAACCGAGGTCTCGACAGGGTTTAATTGTGTGACGTTGCCATCAGGATCCCTCACATACACATCAGGAATGTCGATGCAGGCAAAGAGTTCCTTGAATGGGCAGCCCCACGTGATCAGCACGGTCTTTTCCTCACCCAGACTTGCAAGATAATCATCCGGGCTGACATCCATGCCGCCACCCGGAAAGAGCATCGTGAAGTGGGCAGATGCCGTTCCCGCGATACTGCATCCTACAATCGTGATGGCTACAAGCATGACCATAATAGTTTTTATATTGTTACGCATATTCTTACATCCTCCTATTCAGTAGTTCCTATCGCCAGATCCTACATCCGGGTATGGAGCCGGTACAATCACGATTTCATGCCGTTTATCCGATCCATGTTACCGTGTGCTTCGGCAACTCCATCGCGACAGGTTAACAGCGGCACCGTACGCACATAGTGCGAATCGCGCCGTCTTGCATGTTACGGTCAGTATCGCTATGGTATTTAAACCTACCTGTTTTATATCAGTGGATTTTCATTTTATTCTGTAATATGGGGTGCCATGAACGCTTTTTAGTGAAAACACCAGAAGACTTTCGGATAGTGCCCCTTCCCCCTTCAATGCCCTCTGTGTGCCTCTTCACGACACCCTCAATCTCCCTTATGTTCTCAAGAACCGTGATACCCTGCATCCGGTAGCTCTTTGGCGTCCCGCGGTCGGAAAAAAGCCAGATGATTATATGTGTCGATTTCGTTGTTAAGGATATGAAATCTCAGAAGCGGTTATGTGCGGAAGAGGCTGATGGGGTATTGCTACCCGGGTGCGCCCCCGAATGCGTGGACCCTTTCCAGCTACGAGCTTCTTCACGTGGTTTAGTAAGTAACGGATTAGTTTTACGCTGTCGTTTGACGGCACGCTGAACACTTGCGTGAGTCTTTTTATTATTTTCTGAGAACGTTGGATTGTCTTACGCAATCACAACTGCCAGAATGGAGTACTATCGATCTGAAAAGTCATTTACACCATTAATCTGCGTAATACAGGTTAATCAGTTGCAAATAAAACTTTTAGCCACAGATTAACACTGATTTCACTGATTACACATATCTAATCGTATTTGTATTTGCCGGGTTGGCATCATGTTTTTTCAACCGACCAGAACAAATTAAAAAGTCTCGAATCTATAGTTTCAATCCAATCCGCACGGCACCACCCGGAACCTAATTCAATTTTACTTGAGTTGAATTCCATTTTAATTTTTAGAAGCATTTAAATATTGCCACTTCCATCATCCAGAACTATGAGTCTCATAAGAGAAGCACAGAACGGACAGATCACAGAAGAGATGAAGACGGTCGCGAAGGTTGAAGGCGTCGACCCGGAGTTTGTACGCAAGGGAGTTGCGAGCGGAAGGATCGTGATCCCGGTAAGCCCGTACCGGAAAACCATGTCGTGCGGCGTCGGGAAGGGGATGCGCACCAAAGTGAACGCATCGGTCGGAACGTCGTCTGACATCGTGGACATCGATCAAGAGGTGCGGAAAACAGAGATGGCAGAGAAGGCAGGCGCGGACACCATCATGGAACTCTCGACAGGCGGCGATCTCGTGGAAGTGCGAAAGCGCGTGATTGCGGCAACGTCGCTCTCTGTGGGAAGTGTTCCATTATATCAGGCGTTTATCGAGGCTATTGAGAAGGATGGCGCGGTCGTGAACATGAACCCCGACGACCTCTTCCGGATCACGGCAGAGCAGGCAAAGCTCGGAACGAACTTCATGGCGATCCATACAGGAATTAACCTCCTGACAGTCGAGCGTCTCAAGAACCAGGGGCGGTACGGCGGACTGGTCTCGCGAGGCGGCGCGTTCATGACAGCATGGATGCTTCACAACGAGAAAGAGAACCCGCTCTACAGCGAATTTGACTACCTCCTCGAGATCATGCTCGAACACGAGGTCACGCTCTCAATGGGGAACGGCATGAGAGCCGGTGCAGTCCACGACGCGACAGACCGGGCAGGGATTCAGGAACTGATCATGCACGCAGAACTCGGCGACAGGGCATACGATGCAGGTGTGCAGGTCATCGTCGAGGGTCCCGGACATGTGCCGATCAACGAGATCGAAACGAATATCACGCTGATGAAGAGCCTGACAAGTGAGAGGCCGTTTTACATGCTTGGTCCGCTGGTAACCGACATCGCGCCCGGTTACGACCACATCGTAACAGCGATCGGAGGTGCAATCTCCAGTTCATGCGGCGCTGACTTCCTCTGCTATGTGACGCCTGCCGAGCATCTTGCGCTGCCGAACGAGGAGGATGTCTACGAGGGCGTGATGGCGTCCAGAATCGCTGCGCATGTCGGCGATATGATCAAGTACGGCGACCGCGCACGAGCATGGGATCTCGACATGGCACGGGCGCGGCGCGATCTCGACTGGGACCGGCAGTACGAGGTTGCAATCGATGAGGGTCGCGCACGGGAGATCCGGAACAGCCGGCTTCCGGAGGATACGGAGGCATGCACGATGTGCGGAGACTTCTGTGCGCTAAAGATCGTGAAGGAGAACTTTAATTTTGATCGGTGAGGTTAGTTGCGCTTTTTGATAGAACAAACCCCCGAATCCCAAATCTCGGAATCGCATCCGTCAGTGTTCCGGAACCCTCATACCACTCCCGCGGGTGGGGGGTTCTGTTTTAAGTTCTGTGAGGGTCATGGTTGCGGTGGTTAATCTGGATTTTGGGTTCGCAATTTTTCGAGTTGTTGTTCGTATAGTTTCATGAATTTTTGGAGGGCGTAGGGATACCGCTCTTCTTGTTCTAATTCTTGAATCGCAACTTTAACAATTCTTTCGCTTGAAATTGTTAACTCCGCGAGAGACTTTGCAGCTTCTTGTGCCGTACCATCGAGACCATTTTTTACAGCAAATACTCCGATATCTATAAAAGACTGTGCTACTTGCTTTGTTGCCTTCTCAAGTCCCTGTCCTTCTGCAGACCGCCCAATGGAAGCAAGGTGCCATAGTACTTTATTTGTGACATTTTCAAATTCTTTTCCTTTTTCTGCAGCATCCATCCCAAGCAATCCAAGAGACTTTGCCGCTTGCCAGGTCACACGTTCAAATTGTTTTCCTTTTTCTTCAGTCTTTCCAATTTTTTCAAGAAACCATATCACTCGTTCTGCAGTATAATCATTTCCTTTGTCTATCGCAAACCTTCCAAAAAATACAAGATCCATAGCCGCACTCGCCGCTGCACCACGAAGTCCATTTTCCGCAGCGATTTTCCCAACCTGTCCAAGAGATTCCAATGCTTGTCCCACCGCTTTTTCAAGTCCGTTTCTCTCAGCGGTTTTTCCGACATCTCCGAGAGATCGTGCTGCTTGGTCTGTTGCATCTTCAAGTCCTTTTTCTGCGGCAGCTTTCCCAACATCTCCAAGAGACTCTGCTGCTTTCGATGCCGCATATTTTAGTTCATTTTCTGCGGCATAGGTACCAACCACTCCAAGAGACTCTGCTGCTTTCAATGCCGCATATTTTAATTCATTTTCTGCGGCACACATACCAACACGCCCAAGATACTTTGCCGCATATTGCGCAGCAACTCCTATTTTATTTTCCGCAGCGTACATACCAACAGTTCCAATAGAATCTGTAACTTGTGATGCCGCATCTTCGAGTCTGTTTTGCACGGCAAATTCACCGATTGCTTCTAATGATTCTACTGCGTCACACGTCACAAACCTAAGTTTTTTTTCTGCGGCAAATGAGCCGAGCATTTCAATATATTGTGCTGACGTCTTTACAGCTTTATCCGAAGGCATTTTTATCGCTAATATCCCAATATTTTTCAAACAACCAATAATTTCTATAGCTGACTCATCATCTTCTGCCTGCAGAACATATTTGCCAGCCCTCTCAAGATGATCACAAAAATACATCGGAATATCTTCATTATCCGAATATTTATAGAGATCTATTATATCGACTGCTTTATTTATTACTGTTTCTAATCCACATCTTAACATAGTAGTATCAGATTTCATAACTGAACCGTTGATTATACCCATAATTGGTTGAAATGGATCTTCCTTGACTGGTATTGTTCGATTCTCTTTATGTTCTTTCATAGATTTGATGTGTCTTAAAATTTTATATTCTGTTATGTCGCGCGACAAAATTTTTATGATATTAGCTGGCTTTAAAAAATCAACAGTGTTTAGTATATAAGGGGCTATTGCTACAAAAGCGGAAACCCCAAGACAATATGCAAAGCAGATCCGGTATTCAAGGGAAACATGGCTACCCCAGAGGGTTAAAAAATCGAGTTGATCCAGAGATCCATTCCACTTATTCGGAATCATTCGTAAAACAAAGAGTCCATAAGATATCGATAGACCATAAAAAAATAAAAGTATCCACATATCATAATTCTTCTTGAGAGCAACACCAACCGCTTGCGGTGCATATGAAAAAATAAGTTGAACTGTAATAAAAGTTAATGTAATAACGATGCCAATGATCGCCGCCTCGCTTTGGACTAATGCGCTGAGCAGATATTTGGCACTATCGGACTCTATATAAAAAAGATTAAAATGAATAAGTATACGCATAAAAATAAAAGCGATAAATACAATAATGCCGTACATAAAGATCTTAATCCACAAATGGTTATACATCAGTTCATACGCATTATTCATAGATTCGGTTAAAGACGAGTTTTCTTTCCAACCCTTCATACAAACTAAAATAGCAATAATTCCATATAACACCATCTCAACGTGCCGACGAATCAACGAAGATTGCACCTCAGCCTCTTGGTTTTGTCGCACGTCCCATTGGACTCCCATGAGGTTGCCGTAAGAATGCCTACTGCTTTCCTGATGCACACTTTCCAGATCGTTCCTTCAATCTGCCCGTTCAGGTGAAACTGATTGTTATAACAATCGTTCTGCTCAGTTGGCTGACTTTTATTAAATTATCGGGAGTAAAAAGATTAATACGATCAGAAGAAAAGTAAATGATCACTCCATCCAACAAAAGTCAGTGGCATGGGGCGATCGATGTGATGGCATGACACTAACCCTAAAATTTCCAGAACAACTGAACGCAGAGTTGGAGGTTATCCCAAAGACCAGGCACTACACGTCAACGAGCGAGTTTCTCAAAGATGTACTAAAAACGATTCTCGCAGCAAGAAATGACCTTAAGGTATCGGTAGCAATCGAATTGTATAAAAAGGACCATTCATTGGGAAGGGTTGCAGAGATTGCTGATCTCGATTATGAGGTGATGAAAGAGATACTGGTAAAAAGCGGCATTGAGATGCGAAGGGGTGCTGAGACGGTTGAGGAGTTGGAGACCGGTGCAAGAATGTTGCGTGAATTCAGAATGAAATGATAATCGTCGATTATTGGTGCCTTCAATGCCTGAGTCATAGTTAACATTTTAAATCCTGTAGCCCCAAGTACGAAAAGAAGGTGTTACCATAAACGTCCTGCTACTCGCCTCACCCGATGTCCAGCACGACTTCGATTTCGTTGCGAGGATCCCTAATCTCGGGATCACGTCCATCGCCGGAAACATAAACGATGTCTGTGATGTCAAGGTAGCCGACTTAAACGTCACAAAAGACCCGCACAGATTCGTGCGCGAAGCCATACTAAAGTACCACATCGATCTCGTGGGTCTCAGTTGCATGAGCTTTCAGTATGCCGGGATGCTCGAGGTCGCAAAGACCGTCAAGGAATGCGACAGCGGCATACCTGTAGTATTCGGCGGCTACCATCCGACACTTGAGTATAAGGAGCTCGCAGAGAGCCCTGATCTCGAGTACATCGACTTCATCACACGCGGCGAAGGGGAAGGGACATTCCGGGAACTGGTCGAAGCCATCCCGGATCAGCGGTACGATCAGGTACTCGGTCTATCCTACAAGGACAAGGAGAACGGGGGGATGGTGCACAACCCACCGCGCCCGCTTCTCGATCTTGCAGATATCCGTCTTCCTGACCGGGGCGCAAGACTGATTAAGAAGGGTTTTTACGGATTCTGCCACACCGTGGACGTCGTCGAGACTAGCCGGGGCTGCACGCAGGGCTGCAAGTTCTGCAGCATCGACCGCATGTACGGGCGCAGTTTCAGGACGTACGAGATCGACCGCGTGATTAAGGATATACAGGATGCGAAGGATCACGGCGCAGAGAACATATTCTTCGTGGACGACAACATCACGCTCAACACGAAGAGGATGAAACGACTCTGCGAAGCAATAATCGATGCCGGGCTCGATGACATCTACTACCAGACGCAGGCGAGCACCAGCGGGATTGCGAAGAGCAAGGAGGTCGTGGACCTGATGGCAAAGGCGGGCTTCGATGGTGTCTTTCTCGGAATCGAGAACGCGCTCCCGAGAAACATCGAGTTGTTCGGCAAGACCGGGATGGCATCGGACTCGGAGAAGGCGGTCAGGTATCTCCACGAACACAAGATCATCGTATCAGGCGGGATCATCAGCGGGAATCCGGATGATACGGAAGAGGATATACTCAGAAACTTCGAACTTGCAAAGAAACTGAAACTCGATGTCCCGATATTCTATATCATGACTCCTTACCCGAAAACGGTACTTCGTGAGGAGTTAATCGAGATGGGGCTCGTTACAAATACCGATGACGTCACAAAATACGACGGGATCTATGCGAATGTGAAGACAAGGCATCTGAGCACGGATGAACTCCAGTACATCATCTGGAAGATGAATATCGATTATTACGATCTGGGCTGGTACCGCTCGAACAACATCATAAGAAGGTATCCGAAATGGTATCTGAAGCGCACACTTGAACTGATCCCGAAGTATACGAAGAGACGGCTGCAGCTTCTTCTCGGACTTAAGACGGAGCGAGACTTCTATGAAGAGGATATGAAGTCAGGGGAGCTCTGCAAGGGCGGGGTGTGACTTTGTTGTGGTCCTTGGGGCTGGCAATTCGGTAGTGTCCTACAACCCGCGACTTGTTTAAACTCAAAATTCAATGTAGCCCCAATAACGAATCGCAGGAAAAAAAGTTGAAAATAGAATCGACCGCAGATTAACGCTGATGAACGCAGATTTGTTGGCTCTCGGGTAATTCGCGTTACATGCACTTTTTCACTCTTCCGGAGGACCCGGTCATGGCAAGTAAGATTAAACCACAGAGCGCACAGAGGGACACAGAGAGTTGTTATTTTCACCTTTCGTCCCCTCTGTGCTCTCTGTGTCCTCTGTGGTTTTCCGAAAACCTCATTTCGAAAATATCAAAAAGCCTCCGGGGTTTTGGTCATTGCAACGCGAGATACCAAAAACCCGATTTGTTGATCGGACATCTGCGTAAATCTCGCGTGCATCTGCGGCTATTCAGAAGTTATGAAATTTAGGGCACTACCGGCAATTTACCGATATTCTAACCTCTAACTCTTACTGCGGTCTTATCTCCTTCTTCTAATCAGATATGTTACCATTAATAATCCAGCGATTGCGAATATAGCTTCAAAACACGGCGCGTCTTTCTTTTGTGCCGGTGCCGGGCTCTGTGTCGCTGATGGCGTAGACTCTGCCGACTGCGTTACTACTGGCGTTTGTGTAGCTAGGGTTGTCGCGTCCCCTACCGTTATGTGTAAGAGGTATTCATTGACTATCGAGTCTTCGCCCTCCCATGATCGCCAGTAAACGAGTTTGAGCGCAGTTTCTCCGTCTTTTATTCCCTTGAATGTCCATTTTTGCAATCCACCAGCACCAGGTAAGGGCGGAATCTGGTTTTCTGCTGGTTCGTAACATGTGTTTACGGGTTCAAGAACCGGGTAATTACATTCCTTGACGTTCCATTCATAACCTGTACTAGGGTTGGATTCCAAAGAGATACCAAACGTCTCATCAATTTCTATAGATATATCTGAGTTATTCTCACTCATTGTATATGATTCATTATCCGCAGTTACATGCGGGCAAATGAAACAACACAGGAATATTATAGCTAATAACCTGATTACACCGGTCGAGATCACCGTTTTCACCATCTTTCTCATATCAATTGCCTCCTCTGATTAAGTTACCAAATACCGCACCCGGGTGCGGAAGAGCGCTTCTCGCCCCATGGCAACTCAGAACTTAGCCCATATAAAACCTTCTGTGCGAGACTTTTTATTATTTTCCGGTAACCTGTTGCCCCCTAAAACGTCTGACATTCCACTCCCCGCTCGGATCGCTCCTTCCGACCCGCCTACTCCTCGCCGCGCTCCATGATCGAGTCAACCCTCGCATCAAACGCCTCATGTAGCTTACTGGCATCGGGACCGCCGCCCTGTGCAAGATCCGGCTTTCCGCCGCCGCTGCCGCCGATCTCTTTGCAGATCTCGCGCACGATTGCGCCTGCATCAAACCCGCTCTCCCGTGCATCCCTGCCGACTGAGATCACAACCTTTCCACCATCATGAGTGCTGCCCACGAATGCGATCATATCCGGGATCTCGCGCATCGCGCCTGCGATCTTGATCAGTTCCTGCATGTCCGCATCCGCACTAACATATGACGCAACCCTGACATCGCCAGCCGATCTGGCGCCCGCAACCATGTTGCCCACGAGTGCGGAGGCAAGCTCCTCTTTTAGACGCGTGTTCTGCTTTGAAAGCTCCTTCCACTCGGTAAAGAATCGGTCTGCTGTATCAGGGAGTTTTTCAGGAGGCACCCTGAGAATGGAACACGCCGAGTTCAGGATATTATCCCGCGCCTGGGACGCAAGCACCGCTGCGCTGCCTGCAGTGAACTCGATCCGCTCGACGCCATCCTGGATCCGCTCGGTATGTAGCAGCTTGATTTGCCCGATCATGCCGGTGTACCGGAGATGAGTCCCGGCACACGCCTCCACGTCACCGCCGACCCGAACGACCCTGATATCGCTTCCCGGCGGGACGCCGCCCTGGTACAGGACAAAGCCGTACTCTTTCTCGGCATCTATCCGGTCCATCCACTCGGTATAGACGCGCTGGTTCTTCACAACCTCTTCGTTTGCGAGCCGCTCGATCTCAGAGAACTCCTCGTCCGTGATCCGTTTGAAATGCGTTATATCAAGGCGTGCCTTCGTCTCTGATTTCTGTGCCCCGGTCTGCCACACATGATCTCCGAGAACTGCCTTTGCACAGTGGTTCACGATGTGCGTGGCTGTGTGGTGCTGGGTATGCGCTAACCTCCGCTTCGAATCGATCGTGCCACTGACGATATCGCCTTTCTTTACCATGTACGTCAGGTCTCCTTCCGGTTCGTCAACCTCATGCAGGATGATTCCGTTCGCAGACTGCACATCGACCACACGAAGAACAAGGTCTGGCGTTGCGATCGTTCCATGATCTGCTGGCTGTCCGCCACCTTCCGGATAAAATAACGTCTGGTCAAGGACGACCTGGTTATTAAAGACGTCGAGCACCACCGCCTCGAATGTTATACCGGACGGTTCATCGTAGAATAAGCGTAACGTTTTCGGAATGAATTTCAGTCGGTCTGCATACTCCAGGTATGGCGTTTCGGAAACCTCTGCCGGTGCGGCGGCATGAGTGCTTGCGACCATCGAATAGAAGTTATCAGGAAGATCGATGCCGATGCTCTCGCTGTCTGCCACTTCCTTCGTGACCTCTGGCGGGATGCCGTACGTGTCATACCACTCGATCAACTGCGATGTCGGGATCGTTCCTGCATCGCCAAACTTCTTGACCGAACGCGCAAGAAGCCGTCTGCCCTTTGAGATAACCTGGCGGTATTTCTCCTCTTCAAGATCGAGGATCTCCCTCGCTGTATCCCGCCGATGCAGGTACGCGGGATCGCCAATCGATGATAACTGCATCTCAACCAGATCCGCGATCGGGACATCGAGTTTAAGTGCGTCCATCTGCCGAAGCATCCTTCTGATGACCAGTCTCGCGAGATAACCTGCCTTCGCATTCGACGGGACGATCCCGTCGCCGAGCATGAATGCAAGGCACCTTGCGTGATCCACGATGGCGTACACCTTCTCAACCGGCTCTATGATCGCTTTCAACCGTTCCACGTCGATCCCAATCGCTTTTGCTACAGTTTTCCGGAGTTTCTCGAGATCTGTAGTCAGATCGAGATCGAATAACCCTGATAACCGTGCATTCTGCGCAAGCACCTTCGCATACTCGCGATCCTGCAGCGAGTGCTCGATCCCGGCATGTTCCATGACTTTATTCACGGTTTCCGGAAATATCGCATCATATACCGTTGGAGACCCTTTTGATGCCCACACGAACCGTTCAAGTCCGTAGCCGGTGTCAACGATATAATTATCCATTTTAGCGTACTGCTTTCCCTTAATAGTGGTCTTGCCGTCGTCGCTCTCGCACATATCCATGAATACGAGGGTTGCAATTTCAAGACCGCCGACGAGCACCTCGAGGCAGGGACCTGCGTTCCCGCCGCCAGCCCACGGCTCTTCTTTGTATGTGACGTCCCTGACGATCCCGAGATCGGACAGCAGGTGGTCGCAGTACTCTACAGTCTCATCCTTCCAGTATATCTCCCGATCAGGACCATTAAAGGCATGATGAGCCATCATCTCAAAATTCGTGAGATGCCTGCCGCTTCTGCCAACCGAATCCAGATCATCGAGCCGTATGCACGGCTGGGAGATGCAGAGCGGGTTTGCTGGTGGAGGCACGATCCCTGATGTGACAAACGGCTGGAAATCCGCGATTGATGCGATGGTCAGGTAGATGTCATCACGCCACCGCGCGATCACTGGATATCTATCGATTCGTGTATGCCCGTTCACCTCAAAAAATGAAAGAAACGCCTCACGCATCTCTGCAAGATCGTATTCCTTTGAGAATGCGGGGCTGCCTATGAATGTGTACTCATCGCATGGTGCATCGCCGCAGGTTTCCTGTTCCTCATTCCTTGTCCAGAAATACCCGCCGCACTTTGGGCACTGCTTGCGTATGAATCCACCATCTATGAAGTATGAGAGTTGATATTCCTGCTCGAACATGGTCTGCTATGAATCTATGTTCTGGCTTTAAATGTATTGCTTCCACGAAGGTGTCAATTTATCCGGTGCTTTGGTTCTGACGCCTATGTTTTCAGATATTCGAAACTTGGGGTGGTAGATATGAGAACTTGGGGGTCAGTAGCAGCTTCAGGACAATGTCCCAACCGCGCCACCCCGCAATAAAGAGGCTGTCCCACAATTCAAAATCGCAACAAAAAGAAGCACGGACAATACGTTATATCGAAAAACAAGCATCCGATTTCGCGAAATATCTAATTATGGGACAGCCTCTAAATTGCAGGGCATCCGCGGGATGGAGGTCGTGCGATTGGATGAGCCGCGGACAGATGTGGGGGTGGGCAGGCGTGTGTTTGCCGGCATCGGCGGGAGTTTGGTTATCACTTTCGACATTTGCGAAGGTGTGACCGAAGGAACGAAGCCAAATACGCTCTACCATCTTCAAATTTGCTTATATGATTTCAGGAAATCCTTTCGCGGGATACTCGCTTGTGTACAAATCGTTCTCAAAGTTGAGCCCTTGATCCGAGTATGGTTTGGCATTGTGAGTGGAGTCCGCGTGCCATCAGTATTTTCTCGAACCATCGCAATATGCTCTCGCTCCCGGACAAGGCGAAACCCCAGAAGTTAGAAACGCCTTGATGACTCTCCTTTTGGGAGCGTCAACCGGAAACTTGGACATTAGATAGCCACTCCCGCTTCGGCCACAAAGGCTTCAAGCACAGGCGACTCAATCTCAAGAACCTCCCTGCCAAAGGTCTCGATATGGAAGCGAATAGCAGACTTGACGTCGGCTAACGCCTCCTCATATGTGTCACCTTCGCCAATAACGATGCCTTTGATGTCAAGCGGGTAGGCTACATAGCCATCGGGATGCTTCTCAACTACGATTTTGAATTGTTTCATCAGACTCTTGAATCTCCAACCCACCCCACAAAACCCTTCCGACCACGCGATCCAAACCCGACCTCCGCGTAACCCTCATGCCCGTCTCCCGAAGCCCCAGCCGTTCCACCGCCGGACTTAAGTACGGAGCCTGTACATAACGATTTCATGCAGCTCATCTTACCGTGTGCTCCGACATGTTCACTATGGTAAGTCAACAACGATGCTGTGTGTCTGATGCTGTCGGTTTTTAAGTGCGTTTTTATTTCCCCCGGAACACAAGCATCCTGTAAGCATCACCACCACCCTCATAGACCAGAGGTGTGTTGTTCTTCCGTTCCTCAACTTGAAGAACTCGGAGGTTCGGGAAGTCCCACGTGAAATTTGTTGTGCCACACCCGATACATACGAATCTGAAGCCGTTCTCAAGCCGCTCAAGATTCCGTGGTAATAGCACATTCGTAGTGTTGCACTTGTAGCACCTTCGCATCATACCCCCCCCCTGAATCTCGGTATTCAAATTTCTCGTGTTCTTCTCAATCTGCACCAGACCCGACCTCCATGTTTGTTGTGATGGTCTCCGAAGTCACTAAACCCCGCACTTAAGTACAGAGCCTGTGCACCCGCGTTTTCGCATTCGATTTGGCTACGCCAGTGCTGGCTTCGTCGCTGCTCCGCTGACGCTTCGCAGATCGTGTGTGACCAATCGAGAGCAATGTTGTGTGTTGATCCTGGTGGAGTTCTCCCCGGCTCATGCACAATAAATCAGAACTCACTTTATATAAACCTTCCATGGGTGGGGGTGTCAACACCATAAGGCGTGACAGCCCCTCCCCATCCGTTGCTTTAAACTGCTGTCTCAACCAGGACCACCTACATTGGTCATCGCATCAACCGCCCGAATCAACCTCTGGTTCTCCCCCCTTCGTCCGAACCGCCACCCTGACATACCGCCCGTCCAGACCCTGAAACATTGCGCAGTCCCTAACAAGAATCCCGTTGCCTGCCAGTCTCTCTGTCACCTCATGCGAATCCATGCCGATATTGCTGATATCGACGTGACTGGAGTTTGGCGTGCTTTCATGCAAAGAGAACCTGCGACTCAAGAACGCTTTCGTGAGATATCCACACTCCCACCATATCATGACAATTAACCGCTTGAGATAGTCCTCTTTCATACACACCTCCCTCAGACCCATCTCGATCGCTTCACCAGGCGTACGCACATTCCGGACGAGATGTTGCACGGTTGAGCAGTTTGGCAAGCCCGGTATGGGCAGCGGAATAGCGATCACGATCATTAAGTACTTTGTCCGCATAGTGGCAAGGTAACATACAGGCAACGAATGTGATTAAAGATGGAGATACTCGCTGACATCGGAGGAAGACCCGGGCACGACTGCATGGGCTTCTGCAGGTACTGTTACTTCAAGGGAGTCGGAGAGATCGACCCGTTCGGCTGTAAAAACTGCTTTCCATTCCAGAAAGGGTGTGAATATTGTACAAATTCCGTGAAGGAGGCTTATTCAGGGTTTAAGCCGTTCCGACTCGTTATAAGCGAGGTGAACCGGTCGATGCAGTTTGCGAAGCAGGAGGTCGATAGAATCACGATCAGCGGCGGTGGCGATCTCAGTTGCTACCCTGACCTCCATGAACTAGTCGATGCGCTCTCTTTTTACGGTGTTCCGATCAATCTCGGATACACGAGCGGAAAAGGATTCGATCAGCCAGACGAAGCGGATTATTTCATAGATCGGGGCGTTGACGAGGTATCATTCACGGTTTTCTCGACAGATCCTGCACTTCGAAAGAAATATATGGGCGATAAGACCCCCGAAGCATCGCTCGCTATGCTGCGCCGGTTTGTCGAATGCTGCACAGTCTATGCAGCGATCGTTCTCGTTTCCGGGGTAAATGACGGGGACGAACTTGAAAAGACGCTCTCCGATCTCGAGGAGATGGGTGTTACCGGCGTTCTTCTAATGAGGTTTGCAAACGCCACGCATCAAGGATTGATTCTTGGAAATGCGCCGATCATGGACGTGCCGACGCATACCGTCGAAGAGTTTCTATCGATCGTGCGTAGGGCAGCATACGACCACCCGTTCAGGGTCACGGGAACGCCGCTTGAGGATCCGCTTATTGGGTCGCCATTTGCGATCAGGAACGATGTGGATGCACTCTCACAACTGCCAGGAATCGTGAAGGAGGCGACCGTTCTTACGAGCAGCGTCGCAAAGCCGCGTCTATCGAAGGTCTTGCAGTTTAAGAACGATTATGTGAACGTGGTCGATGTCAACAAGGACATCGGCTGCCTGATAACGATTGAGGATATCCGAGCGCTCGATCTGAGCACAGTCAAGGAGACTGTTTTCATACCGGGCAGGGCGTTCGTACACGATACCGAACTTAAGGAGGTGCTCTCCCGCGATGGCGTGGACCGGCTTGTGCGCAGGGGTCCGGATCGGTTGACCGTTGACGGCGAGATGAGCATCAGCATGACGAAAGAAGAGGTTATACAGTTCGAGATCTCTGCATTCAGCGAGTTCATCGATCACATCAACGCGATCGGACTTCCGCCGGAACAACCAAAAACATAATAACCAGTCCGGGTGATGTGGTCATAGAAGGTGACGCATAATGAAAAGTTATCTCGTTGTATGGTTCAACAGCGAGGGCGGCAAGCCCTCTGAAGTAAACAAGCGACTAACCGCTATGGGATTTCGAGCGATGCAGGGCGCACAGGACTATGTATATGACTGGGGCGCAAATGCAAGCATCGATGACATTCTACAGATCGGGGATCGAGTCCAGTTGACGCTGAAGGGGCTTGATGTCACGTACAAAATAGAGTCGGTCGGTAGCGGGTAAGGGCGGCGGTCAGGCGTGCCGATGATCGTTCTCGCCCCTGGTGTCTCGTAGACGGTTCTGGTTAGCGGTAGTCTTCATGGCTCTTTTAAATTCTATGCGCCAAATTCTGATGAAATGGAGGGGGTTTTTGGCTTGATGGCAATTGAAGAGATGAAGGAGGCGTTTTGGAAGCAAAAACCTACTTTAAGGGATAGATGCAACGTAGAATCGATAGGTATATTCGGATCGTATGTGCGGGGTGAGCAGAAGAAGAAAAACGACTTGGACGTACTTGTGGAATTTTATAGAACCATCGACCTGTTCACATTTCCCAACTTTCGGTGAATTGAAATGGGATGTCCTTTTATCGTCACAGAAGACATGTAGAATTACCAATGATAACAACGCGATTGAAGAATGGACGTTTGAAAAGGGTTGAACGTGTCATACCTGCGTGACTCATTTTGGACTGCAATTTACGTTTCACCGAAAGTCAAGACATTTGTTGAACTTGAGGTTTTTTTAAGCGAGGTTCTTGAAGTCAAGGTTGATCTGGTAATGAAAAGCGCCCTGAAACCTCGCATCAAGGACAGGATATTCAAGGAGGCTGTTTACCTGTGAAAAGGGATTACAGGCGTTATATTGATAGTATCCTTGAAGCTATTGGGAATATAAAGAGATACCTAATAAAGGGAGCGTCTAAAGTAAGAAAAAATCCTGTACTTGTCGTGGCGATTGCCACGTTGATTGCTGCGGTTCTTGCATGTCTATATCCAGTATATCTTGAACATGGCGAGAGAGAAGATTTGAAAAGTCAGATAGATTCATCTCTTCGGGAGGCGGATTCTTTACGAGACGCGGGGTCGTTTGAAGAAGCAATTGGTGAATACAAAAGCATTCTCAAGATGGTTTCACCCAAAAAATTCCCTGATAGCTATGCAACGACCCAGAATAACATTGGAGCTGCATACTGGAATTTAGCTGGAGTTAGGAATAAAGAAGCCAATCTCGAAAAAGCCATCAATGCCTACCAAGAGGCTTTAAAGATTTATACTGTTGAAAGCTATCCGATAAACTATGCAACGACCCAGAATTACCTTGGAGTTGCATACAGTGATTTGGCTGAGGTGAGGGATAAGGAAGCCAATCTCGAAAAAGCCATCAATGCCTACCAAGAAGCCTTGAAGATCCGCACTGTTGAGAGATATCCGATAAACTATGCAACGAGGCTATCAAATCCAAACCTTTCGATTCGGATGAGTTCATGTGATACTACCAATTGTGCATCGCAATGGATGTAGCCCTACATCCTCTATCTCGTCCGCATTCTCTTTCGAGAACGCTTTCGGGATTGCTTTTTTGATTATGTTTAATGCGCCCTGTACGTCCGCATTAATTAGAATCCCTTTTGCAGATCGGAATAACCCTCTTTTGATCCGTTTGCCTACATAGCTCTCGTGGTGCTTGATTGATTCACCATCAAGGAAGCTGCATTTAGACGTGTGGCTCTCTTCCTGCATGATCACATTTATCCCGGTTTCCTCTGCTTTATAGGTCAGATCGTTGATCAGAGTGTAGAATGGGATTGTGACGAAATTCTGGTTGTTCCGCCTTCCAAGTTTGGCTCTCTGCTTCCAGTTTTCGTTGTATCCAATCACCAGAGTACCTATGTCGTGCTTGATGCAGCAGTCGATCACAAACCTGCTGATCTTATGCATCTGATCTTTGATCTTGCGGTTTCGTTTATCAGTTAAAGCCCTGACCTTGATTCCGCTCTTGATTCCTTGTCGGTCATAGATACTATATAGTTCTGCACGCCTCTTGTTGTAGTATTGATTGATCGACATCAAGATACCACCTTTAACAACAATCGGCGGCTCTCCGATGTTGTTTGCCATAGTTATGATATTCTTAAGTCCGAGATCAATCCCTGCAACATTATAAGGGTTCAAGGTGAGAGGTTCCACGATTATTTCATGGACTATCTCACAAACATATCCCACGCCTTTAGGGATTATTCTAACTTCTTTTAGTTTTGTATCGTCTCCTAATCTGGTTTTTACTGGATCGATGCCTGCCATTTTTGGAAATAACAGATAACCATCCTTGATTTTAACTTGTTGAGTTGTGAATATGAGTATATGTTCGCCATCCTTCCGTTTGTAGTGTGGCGGTTCCGGTTTTTCTTTGTATTTCTCCGGGTGGACTTTCCAGTCCTTAATTGCAGTAAAAAACGCTTTCCATGATTTATCAAGTGTGTAGAGTATCCGGTTCGCTGTTTGGGATGGTAAAAGTGTGTAATTATCACTAACCCCTTTGTTAAGCTGATTGTTTAGACTACCGAAACGAGTCCACTTACTATTCTGCCTAAGCTCCTGCCTGATAATGTAATTTGCCTCGTTGAAGAGGTTTTTCGACAGGTGACAGAGGCGGCTTAAGTTATCACTCACAGACAGCCAAATCTGTTCTGTGCGCTTAACTTGCATCAAAACCAACCTCCATCTTCGTCTTATTCCGCTTGCTATACATTTTCATCGAGTAACAGTGTAATAGAGATACTATCTCCTCAAATACCTCTTCTGAATCGAGTTTGTGATTACCTACTTCCGAAACAACCGTTATTTCTGTGCCAAATTGTTTAAAGAAATAATGAAATAGATCAAACCCCACGCGACTTAAACGATCCTTATATGCGATTATAACCCGTTCCACTTTATGTTCCATAATCTCATCCAGTAACTCGAAAAAGTGTTTTCTTTTCTCGAAAGATATGCCTGATGCAATATCTGAATAAACCCCGTTGATTTGGTAGCCAGCGTTAAACGCAAAGTTTTTTAACATTTCTGTCTGATTCTGAAGGTCTTTTTTTTGTTTATATGTTGAAACCCTTGAATAGATGTAAGTCTTCCTTTTAACACCTTTATTTAACAGGTTAAACACGTCTTCATCATGATAATCGAAATATCGCCCTATTTTAGTTCTGCCGATCAAACCATCCGTAGCATATCGATGGAGTGTGCTTGCGCGATATTCTCAATGTTTTCATTGCTTCACCTGCTTTCATATATTTGGTTATTTCATTTGATACTACTTAAAACTTGTGGTAATACAATTACTGACTACCCAGAATAACATTGGAATTGCATACGGGAATCTGGCTGAAGTTAGGAATAAAGAAGCCAATCTCGAAAAAGCCATAAATGCTTTCCAAGAGGCTTTAAAGATTTATACTGTTGAGAATTATCCGATACGCCATGCACAGATTCAGAGTCGCCTCAAAAAAATCTCGTAGTTCTACATAAATACCAGCATGATGTTGAGCACGTTTGGTTTTCCTGTTTTTCGTCATTCCATAAACAACACCTGTTTCCCTTTCGGACCGATCAAGACGATCCGGATACCAACTCCAAGAATCTCCTCGATCCGGTGCACACCTTTGCAGCGGCAGCTACTCGATGTGTCGATCCTCCAGTTCATACCCGATGCAGATCCTGATCGGATCTATCCCGTCGAGAGCGTCCAGTTCCGTCAGTGCGATGCTCGAATGGAACTTGAGGTGCGCGGCGTTCTCCGCAAGCGGGGAATCGAACCAGCCGCCCCCACCCACCTCAGATCTTTCCACGCGTGATGCTACTTCAAACAGACTACCTGATCACGCTTCCCTCGCTTGCGTCTCCGACCATCCGCTGGTACCGTTCCAGCACGCCGCTTAACTTTGACTCAGGTGGTCTCCACGCCTTTTTCCGCGTCTCCAGTTCAGCCTGATCGACCATGAGGTCCAGTCTCCGGTTCGGGATATCGATCTCGATCGTATCGCCGTCCTCTACAAGGGCGATCGTCCCACCGACTGCTGCCTCTGGCGATACGTGCCCGATACAGGGTCCGCGTGTCCCGCCAGAGAACCTGCCGTCCGTTATCAAAGCAACCGAATCGATAAGCCCCATACCTGCAATTGCTGATGTTGGGGAGAGCATCTCACGCATTCCGGGACCGCCCTTCGGACCCTCGTACCTGACAACAACCACGTCTCCGGACACAATCTTTTTATCCATGATCGCTTCCATCGCATCCTCTTCGCTCTCAAAGACCTTTGCAGGTCCTGAGTGTCTGAGAATCTTCTCATCGACTGCGGTCTGCTTGACAACAGATCCCTGCGGCGCAAGCGTCCCGTAAAGGACTGCAATCCCGCCTTCCGGGTGCTTGGGCGCGTCCACGGTTGCGATGACCATTTTGTTCGTCTCGGGGTTTACGATCACCATGTCCTGTAGATTCTCGCCGATTGTGCCGGTGGTCACAGTGAGCGCACCAAGATCGATTCCGGAACTCTTCTGGAGTCGCTCAATGATTGCATAGACGCCGCCTGCCCTGTCGAAATCGATCATGAAATGCTCTCCGCCCGGGCGCAGATTGATGAGGTGCGGAATCTCCCGGCTCAGTTCGTCGAACCGCGAAAGCGGAAGCGTGATGCCGAAATCGTGCGCGATAGCGGGCAGGTGAAGTACCGTGTTTGTGCTGCCGCCGATCGCCATATCGACGGCGACCGCGTTGTCAAATGACTTTTCCGTGACGATCTGGCGTGCTGTGATGTTGCGGTGCACCAGTTCGAGGATCTGCCTTCCTGAGTCCTTTGCGATGTGAATCTTCTTTGCGTCGATCGCGTGAGCGGTTGCGCAGCCGGGCAGACTCAAGCCAAGCGCTTCGGTCATGCATGCCATCGTGTTTGCTGTAAAGAGCCCTGAACACGATCCTGCGCCCGGGCACGCTACGCCCTCGAGGTCGCGGATGTCGTCTCGCGACTCGCCGACCGCCTCGAATACCGAGATCAGATCCTTCCACTGGTCGCCAACAAAACCGGGAAGCATAGGTCCACCTGTAACCGCGATCGCTGGCAGGTCGAGACGTCCCGCCGCCATCAGGTGCCCCGGCACGATCTTGTCACAGGACGGTATCATCACCATTCCATCGAATGCGTGCGCACGCATCATGATCTCGATCGAGTCTGCGATCAGTTCTCTCGACGGCATCGGGTATCTCATGCCCTCGTGGTTCATTGCTATGCCGTCGCATATCCCGATGGTGCTGAATTCGAATGGCACACCTCCAGCCATCCGTATGCCGGCTTTCACTGCTTCACTGATCTTGTCGAGATGAATATGACCCGGGATGATATCATTCCAGGAATTCACCACTGCAATAAACGGCTTATCCATCTCAAAGTCTGTAACGCCTGTTGCCCTGAGCAGTGCGCGGTGGGGAGCCCGCGCAAGCCCTTTTTTGATTTGATCGCTTATCATTTCCATGCGTTCTGTTATTGCGGCGGTGGTACATTAAATTTCTGCCAGGTATACCGGAGATGGGGGACGGGCAAGCTCCTCAGGCAGTACCTATAATATAGAAACGACATAAACCGATACCATCGAAAATATAGGACAGGCGGGCATGGCAGTGAAATGGCTAAATAAAATCATCGGGAAGCAGAACCAGCAGAAACCTCGTACAGCCGATACGGTCGCGTTCCGCGATCTTGGAGACCGGGTTTCAGACAGGACAAGAGCAGAACTCGGAGGGTTCTTCGAATCCGCCGCACAGATATTCGCAGAGATCGAGGATGCAAAAGAAAAACTGATTCGCGATATCAAGAGCCTGAAAGTCGCAGATCCGCCAGAGTTGCCGTCCCGCGTACTCAGGGTGGGGTTTGCAGCCCGCGATAGCATGATCAAGCAGCTCAATGTGATGATCGATAGAATCAGCACCCCGGCGATGGATTATCCTGATATCATGGAATTTTGCAAGTCTGTTGATATCGCCCTTGACGCCACAATCGAGAAGTCTGCAAAGAGCCATCACCGTGCCAAATACCTGTTCCCAAAGGAGGTTGGCGCGGTATTCACGGACATCAGAAGTATAAAAATATCGTTAGCAAAACTCAGAGATTTGCTTGATAGGGAAAGCGCAAAAATAAAGGGTTTTGATGAGATAACAGAGACTATACAGCGAATAGATGATATAAACAGAGATATCGTTACAGGTAACTCTAATATAAAGAAAAATAGTTCTAAAACAGATGAAATAAAGCGTGAGATAAGCGATTACACCGCCAAACTGGAGCAACTGTCACAGAGCAAGGAATGGAGTTCTTTTGTTGAACTTGAAGATAGGTTGAAAGAAAGAGAGATGGAAGCGAATAACATCGAAAATAACATGTTAGAACTGTTTATTCCACTCAACAAAGCACTAAATCGGATGAAAAAGCAGAGCGAGAGTGGGAGGTACACGCTTTCAAAGAAGCAGAAGGAACTCCTGGATGTATGCCTCGAAAACCCGATTTCGGCGGACGTAGCTGATGTCAACGATTTCCTGATAGAGATGCTGCAGGTAGTCGAGAGTGGCGCGCTCGGACTGAAGGATAAGAAACGCGATAAGATTGTTGATCAGATCGATCAGATAATGGACTCATTCGCGCCGAAAAAGGAGCGATACGACACCCTTAAGTCCGAGACTTATGAGATCGAGCACCAGATCTCTGATCTAACCATATCGAAAACAAAAACCGCACTTGAGAGACAGCTTGCCGAGAAGAATAGAGAGATCACGCAGATCGACGAAGAACTGGGCAATCTGGAAGAAGAACTTAAGATGCGAAGCATTAAACTCGAAGACCTGAAGGCAGAACTTTCTGACGCGGTAAACTTAATCGAACCGGTGCAGATCGTCTTTGATTAGCACTTCCGCAATAAGGGATTTCCCAAAAGCAATATACCAATCATAGTTTATTTCAGTAGATGGTATATAAAAATCTGGTCAAAATCACGGATGGCATGAATTTTACGAATCACCACATCAGATTTTGCGACGGTAAAATCGCTGTATTTTCAGATGGTGTCCTTGCGGCGATATCAGCATATTCCGCGGTAAATAATCACACTAAAATAACCGGATGTTCGGTGCGACGCCCGGGCAAGTTGGCAGCCCCGCTTCATGGAAAGCCTTATATACCGGACGTATCACACTATTAATTAAGCAATTCATTGAGAAACTCGTTTTTTCGTTTATGAGGTGCTTCTAATGGACGATAATATACTAAAAGGTACGACCACGATTGGATTAGTTTGCAAGGACGGCGTCGTCCTCGCAAGTGAGCAGAGAGCAACGATGGGCTATCTCATCGCGAGCAAGGATGCGCAGAAGATATACCAGATCGATGATACCGTCGGCATGACCACGGCAGGCGCTGTCGGTGATGCCCAGCGGCTTGTACGCAGCATCTCAGTGGAATCGAGTCTGCACAGGATGCGGACGTGCGAGCCGATGACAGTCAAGGCGATGGCAAACCTGCTCTCAACCGTGCTAGGATCACAGCGGATGATGCCATTCTATGTTCAGCTCCTGCTCGGAGGTGTGGACAAGACCGGTCCATGCATCTACTCGCTGGACGCGCTTGGGGGAAGGCTTGAGGAGCGGAAAGCAGTCTCCACTGGATCGGGCTCGCCGATTGCTTACGGTATACTGGAGGATCGATACCGGGAAGGTATCACCACCGACGAGGGCGCCGATCTCGCGGTGCGTGCACTCCACAACGTTATGAAGCGGGACTCGGCATCGGGGGATGGGATCGATGTGATAGTTAGTGGGATCCTCTAGAGTCG
>JGI12150J12686_103137_pt1 | contig 36223 bp, 37 predicted proteins | sample ANMFosRound1_FD_12686 | JGI IMG/M metagenome (IMG submission 12686)
GACTCTAGAGGATCCCACTTGGATGCACGCATATAAAACCACAAGATCACACAAGATTAAGACAGAAATCTTGTGATTTATACCATACGGTATTTAGCATCTGCGTTTTTCACACTCCTTCTCAACATTGCACGAGAGGGGGGTGCGAAATTAGGTTTTCCCGGATAAACCTAACTTTGTTAGGGCAGAGTACTTGTGTACCTAGCAATACATCATAGAATCGACCCACACGGTCGATAAACCAAAAAAGAAGGTGTATAAGATGAAACTACTGAAAGATGTTGAACCTGAAACCACAGTGCTTGTCAAGGAGATCACGGGTGGCGCGGATGTCAAAGAACACCTCGAGGAACTCGGCGTAACGGAAGGAGTCGAACTCGAGATAATAGCAACCGAACCCGTGCATGTGCACAGCGGACCGATATCGCTGGCAGTAGCGGATCAGGAAGTAATAATAGCTCGTGGGTGGGCTGATAAGATATATATGGAACATAAGGGAGAGGTTATTCCGCTGCTGATGCTGGAGGGTGGCGATAAGGGCACCGTCAAAGCGATTGAAGGCGGGAAGGACTTCGAAGGTTTTCTCTCCGAGTGCGGCATCACAAAAGGAAGTGAACTTGCGTTTCTGCGCCATGTTCCGGACCGCACACTGGTGTTTTCAGTAGAGGAAACAGAGATTAAGATGGGCGAAGGTCAGGCATCGAAGGTGTTTGTGGTTAGAGATGGTAAATCCATCCAGATCAATTATCTGGAAGATGGTGAGAAGGCTACGATGAATAAGATCGTTGGCGGGACACACCTCACGGAGAAGTTCGATCAGATCGGGCTGAAAGAGGGGTCTGAGATCACACTCCTCAGAAAAGAGACGCCGGCACCGGCACCGAAGAGAGGTTCGTACGTACTTGCAAAAGTAGGAGCACAATCAGTCACAATCGGTCACGGTCTGGCTGAGAAGGTGCTGGTCGAGTAGATCAATTTGGGATTTAGCGGAAGCACGATCCCGCGCCCGGGTACATCGCGTTCTCGAGGTGGATGTACCCGGGAATTGCCCCGTTTAACTATTTTGCCACGACTGTAAACGGATTATTCGTACCATACGGCATTGAGCATGTACAGTATTCCTGTTGCTTTGAGTAATGCACGGTGGGGGCCCGTATGTTCTGTTAAACATACCATATCGTTAAGTATCCGCTTCAAATTAAGTGGTAACATAGGCACTATCTAAAAAAATCGGCACTGTCTGGAAATCAGTGATTTCCGTCAAGGTCAGTTGGATGTACAACAACACAAAAGACGTGAAGACCGCGATTGACAACACTCTTCGCGTCTCTGCACCTTTGCGCCCTTGCGTTAAATTGAAAAACAATAACGCAAAGACGCGATGGCGCAAAGAACAAAAATCTCTGGGTGTATTTCGCTGGAATTTTCGATTGCGCCAAAAAATCGGTGATTTGTGATAATTATCGTAGATGCAAATTTCATAAATTTACGTAGATGTTGCCTTGAATCAGTGGAATCTGTGTTAATCTGTGGCTGACAAAAGCTTTTAGCCACAGATTAACACTGATGAACACAGATTGAGGTTTTTATGTATATCTTTCAGAAAGACTGAAGATGAGTCGTACCATACTTTTTGGAGCGGATACATCGTTAAGTCGTAAGCGTCTGCGGCCATCCTGCGAGTTTCACGAACGTTGCGACCGACCCGCGTAGATGCGTCCGCCCCCTATCAGCGGAGTCAGCACGTACATCCCGAGCAAGATTACCAAAAGCCATGCAAACCAGTTGTACAGTCCGATGCAATGCGCCGCAATCGTGAGGGCGAAGACAATTGTGAGCAGCATCAAAACAGGGGTTGATCTGACCTTTGGGTACGGGATATTGCTGACCATCAGAAGAGAGAGTACGGCAAAGACGCCGGTTGCCAGATGGGGCGAGTCTGTCAGATACAGTGTCATCACTGCGAATGCGCCTGCTGCTGTGATCGGAATTCCCCTGAACTCGGCGACGTCCAGTATGCTGAACCTGACCAACCTGAGCACCCCGCAGATCAGGTACGCAGCAGAGAATGCGCATGCGATTGTGTGGTGCGCGGTGCTTACGATCGCATAATAGATGACCGCGGGGGCTACGCCAAAGGAGATCGCGTCCGCAAATGAGTCGAGGTGCTCTCCGAAGACGCCCGACTCGAAGCGTCTTGCAACAGCACCATCCACGCCGTCGGCAAGCGCTGCAGCAAGGATTAAGATGATTGCTCCGCCAGTGTCACGGTTCAGAACAAGAAGGATTGCCGTGAACCCGAAGAGGATGTTTAAGATTGTGACAAGGTCTGGCAGTCGAAGCAACTCAAGGACGCCGGCTTCAGGATCGCTGCTGCTCATTTTCGATTCCTGATCTTCTAATGGCGATCACAGTCTCGCCGGCACGCATAACATCGCCCCGATGCACGACGGGCTCAAAACCAGGGGGGATTGTCACATCCACCCTCGAACCAAGCCGGATCATGCCGATGCGCCCACCTCGTTCTACAGAATCCCCTTCCCTGACGTAAGATACAATTCTACGCGTTATCGTTCCGGCGATCTGCGTTACCTTGCACAGACCGTCTTTGTTTGCAATGACAATCTCGTTGCGCTCGTTTCTGAGAGAGTTTTTCGTGAAAGCCGGGATGTGACTCCCTTTTATATAGTTGATTGACTCGATTTTGCCTGATATCGGCGCCCTGTTGACGTGCACGTTGTGAAAGTTCATGAATATCTGCACGCCGCAACGGTCGATCGCCATTACCCTGCCATCCGCAGGCGCCAGCAGCACGGGGTCGTGGTCGTGCGTTATATCCGGATCGTAATCCGGTCTGCGTTGCGGATCACGGAAAAATCCGACAAAGAAGACAGTCAGCAAAATAAAAAAATAGGCAGGTATGCGGAACATGTCATCGATTGTGGCTGCAACCGATATTACCAAAGCGCATGCACCGGCACTCAGAAGCCAGCTGAGAGAACCTCTCGCAATTCGGATCGTCATGTATCCTCTTCACCCCGCACATATACTCGCAGGATCGCAAATAAGCGATCGATCGCATCCAACAGTTCGGGAAGTGTTAGCAGCACAGCGTAAGCGATTACAAATAGCGCGATTCCGGATCCGATCTTCGCGATCACGTGGTGCGCAATCTGAAAACTGTTCTCACCAAACCACTGGTAGCCATAAGCAACTACAACAAAGACGTTTCTTGCCAGATTCAGAATGTAGATCACCGGAACCGAGACTGCAAAGGCGATCGCGGTTCTTTTCACGGATGCGCGTACGCAGAAGATCAGTCCAAGGAATATCGCGATGCTCTCGATTGCGGTGCAGGCAAGGATGATTGTGATCTTATATCCGTTGATTCCGATCTGATCCCACCCGATTAGATCCGCAGGTATCTTGATCGACTGCAGGATGTAAACAACCTGCTCTGCGACAACAGCGATCAGAAAGGTGTTGAGAACCTCAATTTCGGCAAATGGGTAGTAGAATGCACCCCCGAGTGCTGACGCGGTTGTCAGAGTCAAAAGAATCTTCTCCGCGCTCTCATAATGCCTGTAACTCCTGATCATCGCATGGCAAACAAGCAGGCAGAAGAGTGATACCGCCAGCACCAGCACGACATTGGCATAATCCCCAATCTCTATATAGTGCATCGGCTGCGCTGCCCAGTGGATCGCAAAGAAGAACCATCCCGCTGCCCCGATAAGGAAACGGTGACGTCGATACTGCCCCGGCAAAATAGATGATGCAATCAACAGTATCAATGCAACCCATAGTACCTGCGCAATCATAGCATCACCTGCATTATCATCTCTTCAATTAGATGGTGTTATTTGCTATATAATCTTTCATCCGGGAAATACACAATCAGATAAGAAAATCCGCAATCTGATCTGTTATCACCTTTCCACAGTAGACGCAACGCAGCTCAACTCCCTCGCCACGGGATATCTCAAACCCAGCCAGGACTGGCTCATCCGTGTTTGTGATGCAGTTCGGATTCATGCATCTGACCACGCCCTCGATATGCGGTGGAAGGATCACTTCGTGCTTTTCCTCAACCTTGTAATCACGTATGATGTTGATTGTCGCATCAGGCGAGATCAATGCGATCGTATCCACTTCTTCGGGATCCAATTCCCGATTTTCGATCTTGACGATGTCTTTCTTCCGATCAGAGACGTTCATGACAACGCTCACAACCTCGTCCGACCGTCCCGTGATGCCAAGAATGCGCAACACATTCAGTGCCTGCCCCGCGGTGATGTGATCGATCACGGTTCCGTTTTTGATCCGCCTAACCCGCAACTCCCTGCTCTGTACAGTCATGCCATCACCATTGAGAGAATCGCCATGCGCACAGGCACCCCGTAGAACGACTGCCTGAAATATACCGCATGTCTGGTTGAATCCACATCCGGATCGATCTCATTCACCCTCGGAAGCGGGTGCATTATGATTAAATCGTCTTTTACTTCCTTTAAAGTATCTTTTGTCACTTTGTAACTTCCCGCCACCGTCTGATATTCAGCGGGATCCGGGAACCGCTCCTTCTGAATTCTCGTGAGATACAGCACATCCACCACACCAATTGCATCGTTGATGTTGGTTGTTTCTATGATTTTCGTACCGCTTTTGGTCAAATCGTCCTTTATCGCATCTGGCATCTTCAACTGCTCCGGCGATACGAGATATATCTCAGAATTGTACATCGACAGCGCATGTGCAAGCGAATGGACCGTCCGACCGTACTTAAGATCCCCGACAAGTGCAATCTTCACCCCATTAAGCTTACTCTCTTTTCTTATTGTATACAGATCGAGAAGCGTCTGCGTCGGATGCTGTCCCGCACCATCGCCAGCGTTTATGACCGGAACCGACGAGAATTCGGACGCCATCCGTGCCGCACCCTCCTTCGGATGCCGGAGCACGATCGCATCCGCGTATCCACTAAGTACAGAGATTGTGTCTGCAAGGTTCTCGCCCTTCGCAATCGATGACACCTCAATCGAACCAAAATCGATGACATTGCCACCGAGCCGTTTCATCGCAGAATCAAATGAGAGCCGGGTTCTGGTGCTCGGCTCATAGAAGAGTGTTGCAAGTATCCTGCCAGAGAGGATATTCGATGATCCGCCACACGCAATCGATTCGAGTTCTGCGGCACGATCAAGAATGCCATCTATTGTGCCGCGCGAAAAATCTTTTATGCTGATTACATGCTGCATCATATCAATCCATCTCGCTGCCCCGATGTATGCACGGTGTATCAATTGTATTAATGCATTAAAAATTCTTTTAACCATGCAAGCCAAAAACTGACGCCAACCACTGCATGATCGCCCTGACAACCAATACCGACAACCAATACAACCATGGACATACATATAATAGCCGGAACCTGCGAGATACCAGTGATTGAGGAGTTCCTTCTCCGACTGAACAATATCGCATCCAGCCACGACATCACGGTTCAGGCAATCGACGCCGGAAAGACGGCAGGCGAAGAGCATATAATCGCAGCAGTGGAAAAAGCGGTCCGGGCAACTGCGCGCTCCTGCAACATCTCTGATGATCTCGGAATGGAGATTATGCTGTACGCATCCGGAAACCGCCAGATCAAGAGGGCACTCGCAATGGGTGTTAGAACCGGCAGAAACGATGTGGTGATAATCGCAGTCGGGGAGAATATCCCGGATGTGGCGAAAAGCGAGCTTGCGAGCCTCGTTGTGGCGGCAGATGTGATGAAGTACAGGCACGAAAAGCGGGATACAATCGTCTCCTTCTTCGGGATCACTGGAAGCGAGATTGCGACAGTGAGTGAGGCAAAGATTCCAAAACTCGTGCTCGAGCGGGTGGCACTCATGGGATTGTGGAAGTGACCCGGGCACCGGAAGGCGCTTACTTTAATATTGTGCGGATATCCGCGGGCGGCACTGTCTGGAAATCCAGTGATTTCCAAACAGCGCCCAATCGCAGTTTATGCTGGTCGCTGAGTATAGTTACCTCTTTTTTTCGATTATTCCCGCCTTTAGAATAATCTCATCCCGCGCTTCAAAATCGACTATGATCCGGTCTTTGTAATTGATGCTGTGCACAATACCTTCACTAAACAACCATGATACAATTGACATCCCATATTCCGACATTGGCAATGAAACCGTGTCGCGTTTCCATTTTGGGAGCTGCCCATATATCTCCGTCTTAAGTTCCGCAAATCCCCAACCATTTTTTGCAGAGACCGCAACAGGATTTGGAGCAAGGTACCCTACATTTTCAAGTTGCTCTTTCAGTTCATCTCCTGTAATTCGGTCAATTTTGCTCAGCACAGTGATGATGGGAACTCCCTTTATCTGTTCCCACAATGTGTCATAAGAGGTGTTAAGTTTTTTCCGCATGATGTCAGGAGATTCGCTGGCATCAACAACAAGCAGGATGACATCGGCAAGGAATATCTCATTCAGTGTTGAACGAAACGCATCAATCATCCAGTGTGGCAGATCTTCAATAAAGCCGACCGTGTCAGTCAACAGTACACGGCGCCCACGGATATTCAGCGCGCGTGTTGTTGGCAGAAGTGTTGTGAAAAGCATATCCGCAACGTGTACATCTTCATCCACAAGTGCGTTGAAAAGGGTGCTTTTTCCGGCACTGGTATAGCCTGCCAGTGCTACAATTGAAAAACCATGTTCATGCCGCTTGATCCGTCGTGATTCATTGTCTTTTTGGACACTTGCAAGCTCTTTTTTTATTCGGCTTATCCTGCTCTTAAGGTCCTGCTCATACGAATCCTCATAACTCCCAAGTCCCATAAACCCGGGGCGCTCTTCCTTTTTAAGAAGTGATACAATCGCCTTTGCTTTTGGGAGTTCGTACTGGAATTTTGCAAGTTCGACCTGAAGTTTGGCACGTTTTGTGGTTGCTCGCTCCGCAAATATTTCAAGTATCAACTGGAACTTGTCAATCACCTCACACTTGCAGGTCTCGGATATGTTGTATATCTGTGTTGCACTCAACTGATTGGAAAAAATGATCCCGTCAGCACCCAACTCTATCACCATCAAGGCAAGTTCTTCAACTTTTCCACGCCCGATCTGGTACTTCCTGTCAGGTCTTCTTGTTTGCGTAACATCGCCAACCACCGTGTAGTTTGCAGATATTGCCAGATCCTGCAATTCGATAAGTTGTCGTATGTTTTTTGACTCACCGTTTGTGAGGCAATTTCGCTGGACAAGTATCACGCGTTTCATATTTATAGGAGTCCTTCAAAGATTCTACAACATGACTTTCAGGTATCCGGATTTTGCTGCCAACATAACTGAGACAAAACAACCTATATGCCAAATTTTATAGCGAGTCCAGCAGGATCACGGATATTCATTCTGTTCAATATGCGATAGAGCTTTGTTGGGTTTGTCCATCAACTCCGGCTTGCGGATGATGTTTGTAATGTCGTACATTCCCCCCCATCCGAAAGTCAGGTTAATATGTGTTGGTCACTGCAACGCGAGATAGAACCCATCTTGTGGAAATCCGTGTAATCTTGTGGTTCCTACCATACGGTATTGAGCAGGTTCCACCGGAGAGCCAAAAAACCCCCCACCTACACCCGCACAATCTCCTTTAACCGCTCCGTGCTGAACTCCTCCTCCTCAAACGGACGCTTTCTCATCCTGTGCGGAAGCACAAGCTCCGCCGCCTCGATTAAATCATCCTCAATCACCCGGTCTCTGCCCTCGTAAGCTGCATTCGTCCGTGCCGCCCGGTCAATCATGATGTCGGCACGATGCCCGTCCACCCGAAACTCGATGCAGATCCGTGCGATGGTCCGTAGATACTCGGACGGCATCGTGATTCTCGATAGCAGGCTCCGTGCCTGCACGATTCTCGCACGCAGACGCTCCTGATCCCCGTCATACTGCCGCCTGAACTCCAGTGGGTCTCTCAGAAATTCGTTCTGCCTGACAACGATCTCTATTCGCTGCTCGATATCGGGAATACCCTCGACCTCGACCTGCAGCGCAATCCTGTCAAGTAGTTGCGGGCGCAGTTCACCTTCCTCGGGGTTCATGCTACCGACGATTATGAACTGTGCCGGGTGGCTCACGCTGACGCCCTCACGCTCGACCGTGTTGACGCCCATCGCCGCAGCATCCAGCAGGGCATCGACCACGTAATCATCAAGGAGATTGATCTCGTCCACGTACAGGATGGCTCGATTCGCATCCGCAAGTATCCCGGGCTCGAACGCCTGCAAACCCTGTTTTAGCGCCTTTTCGATATCGAGGCTCCCGACAACCCGATCCTCGGTCGCGCCGACCGGGAGATCGACCACGCGCATCATACGCTTCTCGACATCGAGTTCACCCGCCTCGGCGCGCTCCCGGCATTCCCAGCAGAATTTGTCCGGATGTGCCGGATCGCAGTTGAATCTACACCCCTGCACAATCTCGACATCAGGGAGCACCTCCGCGAGTCCCCGCACAGCAGTCGATTTCGCTGTGCCCTTTTGACCACGGATCAAGACCCCGCCGACCGACGGGTTGATCGCATTCAAAATCAGCGCGCGTTTCATCTGTTCTTGCCCGATGATCGCTGAAAACGGGTAAAGCACACGCCGGGTCTTCGTTTGCACCTTCGTGAGGTCGCTCAGTTCTTTTTTTATTGCGTCCACTGTTTCAGGTGGTTGTTCTACTATTGTTCCGACTATCGAGGTGGGATCAATTCTGCCCCCGTTCCCGTTCCCGTTTGTGCCCTTAAGTTTGTCTATCCAATTTTTTATGGTTGTCGCAGTTGTTGCTGTCATAGGAGCCTCCGATTATCGTACCAGTCCGAACATCCCGACGCCGTACCTGGTGATGATGAGCGTGGATAGTAGGGTGAGCGAGAGCAGAACCAGACCGATCATGAACAATATGGACAAGATCTTTAGATGCGGTCTGTGTCCACTCCGGACCCAGTTCAGTTCGAAGAGTGAAATGCACATCGTCACGAGAAAAACGATCGCAGATAGGAGAAGAAGGACAGAAGATACGAGAACGTACGTAATCTCCTCTGTGAACGCTTCTGCGCACAGCAGATCCAGAAGCCAGTCCTTTCCGTTGGTCTCGTAAGCGGTTGTTATGATCATCATCATGTATGTGATCTCCGCAAGAGCGATTAACGCTGAACATATCCCCACAGTGCTCAGCGTAAACATCGAGCCGATATCCGGTATGTGTAGATTAACCTGCCATTTATCCATCCGCAGACCCTCAGATAACAATCTGCTGCTATGCTATATAAAATTAATCAGGGAACTCCGATCAGTCGGTGCATCTGCGGAATTATGCGGATATCGGAGAGGTGCATGCCTGCAAAGTCCATCAGACCAAGCAATTGACCCATATTGAGATCCAGGGGGGTTGCCGGCTGTAAAATAAGTGGGATTGCGCTATCGATTGCTTCGATGCCAAAAATTGCCTTTTTGATGCTTTCAATTGTTGTTTCCCGGAGCACGATGATCTTGGCAAAGGTTTCGACGCCTCTCGAATGGAAAATCCCGATCGTCTCCAGTTCATAACCGAGGAGGTGATCGTACTCGTCTGTTGACCGGTGCTCGGGAAGCTTGATGTCGCACGCGGCGATGTCGATTGCATCTGCCACCATTCCGGCAGCATCCGGGATTCCCGCGTTCGTCTCCAGATACAGCGGTCTCGAAGTGCATCCTGCAAGTTCTTTGATGAAACCGGAGTGCAGGAGCGGCTCACCCCCAGTCAAACTGATGTGTCTGGTGGATGGTGTCCAGAGACTATCGATGACGTCGATTGTTGTGTTGACATTCAGAGGGTTGTTGATGTGGCGGTCGTGAATTCTGCATCTATCGACCGGAGACTGCGCCTCCTGGGTATCACAGTATCCACAATTGAGCTGGCAGCCGCAGAACCTGACAAAGATCTGTCTTGCGCCGGCATAGATCCCTTCGCCCTGAATGGAGTTGAATATCTCGTAGATGTTTGCGTTCATATTCTACTAAACCGTATCTGTTTTTTGTGATTTCTGGCAACAGAGAACGCCGAGACGCCTTTTCCGTGCCCCTAAATCCATCCTCTGTTTTCTCTGTGGCGGTTGTATAGAGTTCCAAATTATACTTACGGGTGGTATCAATTCGTGGAATTTGCAATCCTTGTGTGCTGATTTCGCGGGTTAAGAATGGACTTCACCACACTTAAAACCGTTCTGATACCGATCTCACTTGACGCACTCACAGTATCTTTCGCATGGACGTGATGTGGGTAATTGTCAAGTTCGGGGTGATGTGGGGCATTGTCCCACCTGCGAATTAAATTTCCTGTAGCGTCCTGCCAGTGGAAATTATATTTTGAAATTTCGACTGTTTCATCAAATATGCTCACCACCGGCATAAACTGTGATTTTTGTAATTGCCAATTTGACCATAAACATACAAGACCGAGGCATATACAACAGGATAGCCGATCAAGAGTTTCATTCAATCTTTGCGTCTCCGCGCCTTTGCGCCTTTGCGTTCTCGGTTTAACGCGAAGACGCAAAGTCGCAGAGACGCAAAGGATGGCGTTAAACTCTGGTCGCACATCTAACTGACACTTATGTAAAAAAATCTCAAGTTGTGGCGGTGTGGAGTATAGCACATACTCAAAGCAGTGCATAACGCTATCATCCGGAAATTTGATTGTAACTCTCAAATACCCTTCTTTTTCCCCGATTTTCTCATTTATTATCTCGACTGATTCTACAATGGGATCGATGATCAAACATAGTTTCAATCCATCGAAATATTCACGTATATCCAATTTATCCCCTTTCTGCGATGTTCAGTCTCTGTATGATCCGTTTGTGCATATCACAAAGAGCATACCATTCAAAAAAATCCATTTCATCCCCCAATCCACCATCTTCAAACTGTTCATAGAAAGTTTCCGTATCCTTATGATATTTCGATTCAAATTTCTTCATAGCACCTTCCAATTCCTGCAATTCACGCTCAATCTTACCCGTTTTATATTGGATAAGTTTGCTGATAGTCTTATCGATCAACCCATCTTCTGTGCCAACATCTACCAATTTTTCGAGCGTTCGAATCTTATACATCGTCTCCATCATCATCTCGCCCCCGATTAGACCTCGGACTACCCGAAGACCGCCTTTCGCACCGCCTCGATAGTGGCATCCACCTCGATCGGCTTTGCGCAGACCTCCACGACCTCGGTTGGATCCTTGAGCAGATGACCGGTTGTGATGCAGACGATCCGCTCGTCAGAATCAATTGTACCATCCGCAAGCAGCTTACGCATGCCAGCGACCGATGTAGCGCTTGCAGGCTCAACTCCGATCCCCTCAAGCGATGCCAGATCGCGCTGCGCCTGAATGATCTCATCATCCGTTACCGAGATTGCGAGCCCTCCCGATTCCCTGATCGCACGAAGGGCTTTTGCAGCATTTACAGGGTCCCCAATCCGTATCGCTGTTGCAATCGTCTCGGGATTTGGTTCGGGCGCTATTTTGTCCAGCCCGCGGTCTATCGCATCCACGACCGGGCGTGCACCTTCCGCCTGAATGCCGGTCATCTTCGGGACCGTATCAGTGATGCCGCATTCCCGCAGTTCTTTGAAGCCCTTGTAGATTGCAGAGATGTTTCCGGCGTTGCCCACCGGAAGGATGACCCGATCCGGAACCTCCCACCCGAGTTCGTCCGCAATCTCGAATGCGATCGTCTTCTGCCCCTCCAGCCTGAACGGATTGATAGAGTTCAAGAGATAAAACCCATACTCGTCGCAGACCTCTCGCACGAGCTGGAGCGCCTGATCGAAGTTTCCCCGGACATTCAAGACCTTTGCGCCGTGGATCAATGCCTGTGCAACCTTGCCGAGAGCAACCTTGCCACCTGGAAGCAGCACAACTGCAGGGATTTCCGCCTTTGCGGCATATATCGAGAGCGAGGCTGACGTGTTCCCGGTGGATGCGCACGCAACCGTCTTCATTCCGAGTTCAAGCGCCCTGGTGACGCCAACAGTCATGCCACGATCCTTAAACGAGCCTGTCGGGTTCAAACCCTCGTGCTTAACAAACATCTCGCGGGCACCCATATCCTTGGCAAGCCGCCCGATGCGATACAACGGGGTTCCGCCCTCGCAGATTGTCACAGGATCACGTTCTACGGGAAGGAGCGATCGATATTTCCAGACCGATCTGCATTCGCCGGATGTGTGAAAGTCGATATCAATTGATGGCAGGTCGTAGACGACCTCAAGCAGCCCGCCGCACGACGGGCAGAGGTATATGATCTCATCCGGATCATACGTTGCATGGCACTCGATGCACTGGAGTTGGCATTTCATGGAGTGGTCTTTGTTGGCAGGTAAACGTAAAGTTGTTGGGTCAAGATTTTAATACTTGGCGACCACATCTCAAAGAGTAAGGTGAATATGATGGAACTTGATAGTACAATCACACTTATCGGAGTACGGCTTGCAAAGGTTGGATTAGAATTTATATTTAAAGGTCCTGCCCCTGAATGCGAGGAGTGCAGGTTCAAAAACAGTTGCATGAACCTGAGCATCGGAAGAAAATATCGTATCGTGAATGTCCGAACATCCACCCAGCACAATTGCTATGTTCATGATGAGGGCGTGCAGGCAGTCGAAGTTGTGGAGTCCCCGATCATATCCGCAATCGAATCAAAAAAAGCGTTCAAGGGGTCGAAAGTTGTCTTTGAGCCGCCTTCGTGTAAAAGAGGCGAGTGTACAATATATGACCTGTGCCATCCCGCAGGGGTGGAGTTCGGAGACAAATGCACAATCTCCGAGGTGATCGGGGATACGCCTGAGGAGTGTGCGAAGGGGTTGTCGCTGAAGGTCGTCGAACTGAAACATTGAATTGGAGTACCCACTTCAAAAAGTATGATAAAACTCATCTTCAGTCTTTCTGAAAGATATATATAGATATATAAAAACCTCAATCTGTGTTCATCAGTGTTAATCTGTGGTTAAAAGCCATATTAGCCACAGATTAACACGGATTACACTGATGGGCACAATCGAAAATTCCAGTGAAATACGCCCAGAGATTTTTGTTCTTTGCGCCATCGCGTCTTTGCGTCTTTGCGTTATTGTTTTTCAATTTAACGCAAGGGCGCAAAGGTGCAGAGACGCGAAGAGTGTTGTCAATCGCGGTCTTCACGTCTTTTGTGTTGTTGTACATCCAACTGACCATTGACGGAAATCACTGGATTTCCAGACAGTGCCACACTGATGTAAGGCAACATCTGCGTAAATTTGTGAAGTCTGGATCTACGATGAGTATCATAAATCGCCTATTTTTTAGATGGTGCCCCGGTTACCACTTAATTTGAAGCGGATGCTGAGTTGGAATCGCTGATCGCACAGTGAGAACAGCGTGTCAGATCAAACGATCGTACGCTTCATCGATCAGGTCGGTCACATCGATCCCATGCATCCTCGCAACCAGCAGTGCAGTCGCATCAGTCTCAACGATGCCCAGATCGTTCTGCTTCTCGTGTATCGTGCGTACGATCTCAGATCTGCCCATTGCACCGGACGATTGCAATCGGTCGATTACCTGATCAAAGATGGTCTCCGTAGTCTTCTCTGCAAATATGCTCTGATCAGGTTTGAAATCGATCGGAATCTCGACGGAATTGGGGTCAAGTAGCGGTTCCACCATGTCGCCTACGATCTGCACGAGTCCTTCCTTTTCCGCAGTCTTCAGCACAGACTCAGCCTGATCAGGCGAGAACCATTTCAGGTCGAGCGAGAGCGCAAACACGAATTCGCTGATTGATATCGTCCCGCCCTTCTTCCTGAAGACGTAAGAGATGACCTGTTTCAGCATCATCCCATTCCGCGCCGCAGTTCTTCAACGATCGTGTCAGCCACACGCCCGCATTCGGTTCTCCCGTAACCGGCATCGAGATGGACCTGGAGCGTCAGGAGATCACCATCCAGGTTCGCACGCACCAGATAATCATCGCCAGCGAACGGGATGCGATTGTATTTCCCATCGAGGTAACTGTATTTCAACGGCATCTTGAAATCGAGCATGCCATCGCTCTCGATCCCCCCCAGAATCTCTTCCACGTTATCGAGGGTTAGATGCACGAACTCGAGGTTGTTCTCAACGATATATACCTCGAGGCATCGCCGTGCCTGAATACTGTGCCCCCTGCGATCCGGTGATTCGGTCGCGAACATCCCGTGTTTACCATCGATTCCCGCCATCGTCCGGACCAGATACGGGAGATCGCCATAGTACCGGTACCTCTGCTCGAAATGCGTATCACGCTTCGGGAAATGGTAGTAAATGCGTTTTCTCATATCCATGCCAGCAATCATAACCGTAACCGGATCGGTTCCGCATCAGAGACGCCGTCGACCGTCCTGATCTCATTTAACAGCGCATCAGAGATATCCGAGTCGAGATTCAGAATCATGATCGATATTCCATCCGAGCCGGTTTCACTGACCTGCATTCCGGATATGTTGATGTTCTCCCTGCCAAGTATCATGCAGCACGGACCGATGATGTTCGGTCGGTTTTCATGCCGTGCGACGATCATTAGCCTCGATGGCGCGATATCAAGATGGCATCCGTCGATATCGAGTAATCGCATACCGTCTCCGATGAGCGTGCCTGTGACCGAACGTGACTCACCCCCTCCGGACAACCCGATCGTAATCGACTGTACCTCCTCTGATTCAACCGATTTACTCTCCTTGACCTTTATCTTCCGCTCCTTTGCAAGTGCCGGAGCATTCACATAGTTGACGCTCGGACCCATCGACTGTGAGAGAACGCCTTTCAGTGCTGCGAGCGTGACCATCCGTAGATCCGTATCAAAGATTTTGCCGGTGTATCCGATCTCGATCGCATCGAAATTCCCGAGCAACTGGGCACTCATTGCGCCTATCGTCTCTGCAACAGTGATGTAGGGTGCAACAACATTCATAGCGTCCGGACGGACCGGCGGCAGGTTGATCGCAGTCGTCACAGACTCACCCCTGAGTGCTGCAAGCACCTGCTCTGCGACATCAACCGCAACTGCGACCTGCGCCTCAGCAGTGGATGCTCCGAGATGGGGAGTTACAATCACGCGCTCCAGCTTGAGTAGCGGGCTCCCTTTCGGCGGCTCGTTCACAAAGACATCGAGCGCCGCTCCGGAGACCTTACCAGCCTCAACCGCACGTGCGAGCGCATCCTCGTCGATAATCCCGCCGCGTGCACAATTAATGATCCTGACTCCCGGCTTCATCATCTCGAACTGAGAATCACTGACCATGCCTCTCGTCTCGTCGGTGAGCGGCGTGTGTACTGTTATGTAGTCGGACGCTCTCAGTATGGTGTCAAGATCGACCAGTTCGATTCCAAGCTCTTTCGCACGATCTTTCGGTATGAACGGGTCATACGCAAGGATTTTCATCGCCATGCCTTGCGCACGCTTCACAACCTCGATACCGACCCTTCCGAGACCGATTGTGCCGAGGACTTTGTTTCTGACCTCAACACCAGTGAATCGCTTGCGGTTCCACTCATCTGCCTTCAGCGATCGGTCTGCTTGCGGTATGTTTCTGGAGAGCGCAAGCATCATGGCAACCGTGTGCTCTGCTGCCGAGATCGTGTTCCCTTCCGGAGTATTCGCAACGATTATGCCTTTCTTTGTTGCTGCTGCGACATCGACGTTGTCAACGCCGACACCAGCCCTGCCAACGATCTTGAGGCGGTCTGCCGCGTTTATGATCTTTTCTGTTACTTTTGTTCCACTTCTGATTACGAGGGCATCGTACCCGGGTATAATCTTCACCAGTTCCTCTTCGGAAAGACCGGTGTTTACGTCCACATCATGCTCGGTTCTGAGCAGCTCCAAACCATCTTCTGCGATAGGATCGCTTACAAGAATTTTCAATCCGTGTTCCCTCCATTTGAGTATGTAACGTATATGCGGTCACATATCTTAAAAGCGCGCCGATGCGTCGGCGGCTGCAGACATCAAACATATTGTACGCCGGCATGCGATCACACCGAACCGATATACGCCCACCGATCATACCCGATATCAGGCAGATCCGGGAGGTTCTCGAAGCCGCGCCCGGATACACCGCAGCAACCGAAAACCTCTGCAGCAAACTCGAGTTCGCATGCGGCGTAGAACGTGAAGATCAGTGTGCTGCCAGTCCGCACGACCTTTGTTGATTCGCGCAGGATGGTTGCCCAGATATCCTTGTTGAACGGCTGGATCGGACCTATCATGAATCCGGTCACGCAGTCGAACTCCCTTCCGAAGAACATGGAGAGTTCTGTTGCATCAAGAACGATCGACCGGCTCTCGTGGAGCGCACCGCTTCTGAGTCCATCGCAGATGTCACATTTGTCGTAATCGATGCAGATCGGGTCGCAGCCGAGACTGTGGAGCACGCCTGTCGCGCCCCCCGCCCCGCAACAGATCTCGAGCACGTCTGCGTCCGCATCCGGTAAATCGGGCAGGCTCCTGCGAAGAAGATGCAACAGCCGTTCGTCTCTCTCGTTCTGCGCATCCGGAACACCCCGCCCATCCTGCCCATCCGGCCCATCCAGCACCCCCGGTACATCTTCAAGCCCCCCATGCAGGAGTTCATGAACCGATGCAAAGGTGCCGATATCGAGATATGGAAGCTCTTCACGTGCGCATGACTCGCATAACCACTGGTTCGCAAGAAATATGGAATAATATTCAATTACCGCAGAACGCAGCTCGGAGAAATCGATCTCGATTACTTCGCAGCCGTTGCCTGCGATGGTACGCACCCTCTCGGCGAAGCGCTCATCTTTTGAGATTATGTTTGTCAAGACGAGCCAGTGATCAATGCCCTGCGAACGCAGATAGAGAGCAAATGCGATGGTTGCGCCGTTGTCGACCAGTTGAACCGGTCGTGCGGAACTCATATCGCCGATTCTCTCAAATTCCTGGAGATACTCTTCTGTTGTCGGTGTTCGCCTCAGGTCACTGAAGCTATTCTCCGCAAGAAAGATGGGCTCTGCGGCGTCGAGATTCAGGAGGTCGTGGAGGCGCATCTTATATCTCAGTAGACTTCTTCGTGCGGGTGGATGACAATTCCGCTCGACGTGATCTCGTAGGGGTGAATGCCTTTGCTGTGATCCGACCCGCGCATCTTGAAGATCTCCATGCTGCGGACACGCACGTTCTCATACCGCCTGTTGTACAGCATGATCGTGCCCTCGGTAACGAAGTTCTCAACGCCGAATCTGCTGTACAGGGTGTCTTCAATGGTCTCACAGGTCATAAACGATGTGAGACCGAGAATCTCAAGGGTTGTGCTCAGTTTGAGCAACTCGATTCTGATCTTTGCAGGATCCTGGAGATGGAACCCGAGCGAAGTGCTCGAATCGACCACAGCGCGTTTTGCGCCACTCATATCCTGTATTGCGATGATCTGGTTAAGAAGAGCGCGCATATCGAATGGTCGCGTATCCACATACTGTTCCTGCGACGGGACTCCGATCTTTGTGGAGCATGCATCAATGATCGCGAGTTTTCCTTCATCCTCGAGCGCCTGCAGATCCCATCCGAATCCCGACAGATTCTCCCGGATCTGCTCGGGACGCTCCTCGGTCGCAACAAAGATTCCGTTCTCACCGTACTCAGTGATTCCACTGTATAGAAACTGGAATGCGAAGTTTGTCTTGCCGGTTCCGGACGTTCCTGAGAGCAGGTATGTCCGATCTTTGATCAGTCCGCCTTCGCAGAGTTCATCGAACCCGGGTATGCCGGTAGGTACTCGATCAATCATTGTAAGCTCCTCCGGATAGTACAAAGCATGCGAGTAGCGCTTCGAGTTGTATCCTCTCGTTTGCCCCTTCAGTGATCCTGAAATCTATTTCCCCAATTTTATCGATCAATTCGACCTTTTTGCGGTCAGGAATTTCTTTGATGTTGAACATCGCCCGGTATATCTGCCCGACAACATCCTCGCCAGATAACCCCTGTTTGGTCAGCAGATCCTCCAGCTTTCTGCGAGATTTTGCAAAATCGCCTTTGTATGCACTCAGAGCGAGATTTTCAATCTCCTCCGGGCGTGCCGTTGCAGTTATCTGGTATATTGCATCGCGATCAATCTTTGCGTCGAGCATAGCTGCGGATTGCAGCGCATTTATCGCCTTGCGCATGTCACCGCGTGCCACGTACTTGATTGCGGTGAACCCATCCTCGGTAATCTCAAGGTGTTCGGAGAGCGCTATGTGCCTGACCCGCTCCTCGACCGCATCAGCCGTGATTGCGCTGAACCGGTAGACCGCGCATCTCGATTGGAGTGGTTCTATAATTTTTGATGAATAATTACAGGACATGATGAACCTGCACGTTTTTGTGTACTGCTCCATTGTTCTGCGCAGCGCAGACTGGGCATCAGATGTCAGGGCATCAGCCTCGTCCAGGAAGATGATCTTGAACTCGGCGTCTCCGACAGGCGAGGTTCTGGCAAAGTTCTTGATCTTGTGCCGCACCACATCGATTCCGCGCTCATCGCTGGCATTCAGTTCGATGAAATTGGACTGCCATGTATCGCCAAAGAGTTCCCGTGCAATCGATACGGCAGATGCTGTCTTGCCGACACCGGGCGGACCTGTGAACAGCAGATGCGGTAAATTTTTTGTGTGGACGTAGGAAATCAGCCGTTTAATCGTGTTATCCTGACCGACCACATCTGATAGCTTCTTTGGTCGGTATTTCTCGATCCATATCTCCTGTTTGATTGCAACTCCTCCGCTTGTACTATATGTGAATTTATTGAATATATTCTTTTTGTTATTGGCGTCTTAAGGTTTCGGATTTTTGGGGGTGGAATTGTGTTTCATGCGAATTTATATGAGCATAGTCAGTCGATGTTAATTCTATGCACTCCGGGCGTGGAACCACAAAAGAGAAGGTTGCATTCTATCTACATGACACCACGACATCGGAAGGGAGGTTTATCGATTTATCCATAATATGCCTCAATCTTTTTACGGTACTCGTCTTCATCGTGGAGAGTTACTTTCACAATGCGAATCCTGGTATTTTCTGGGATATTGAGGTTGTCACAGTCTCCATTTTCGTACTGGAGTATGTCTTGAGGCTGTGGGTTGCAGAAAAGAAGGTACAACACGTTTTTGAAATCTACAGCATCATAGACCTCGTTGCAATTATACCCACGTTCATCACGTTCCTGGACCTCAGGTTTGTGCGCATCTTCAGGGTATTCCGCATCTTCAGGTTCATGCGGTTTGTAGACACAGGTGCGTTCCTCGCAGAGGATGCAAAGATGCATGACATAAGAATCATCAAGATCATATTTACAATCGTTTCAATCATCTTTGTCTCCTCATCGTTCATCTATGCGGCTGAACAGGCTGATAACCCGAAAATCAATGACCTCGGCTCTGCGATGTACTTCTCGATAGTGACACTAACAACAGTCGGTTTTGGCGATGTCGTTCCAGTAACCCCACTCGGGCGGCTTATAACCGTTCTCATGATACTGGTCAGCATTGCTATCGTGCCGTGGCAGCTTGGTTTGCTGATAAAGGAGTTTATGTTCTCAGTTTCCGGAAAACGGGTTGTGGCATGCGAGAAATGCGGTCTCATGCACCATGATGCCGATGCCACGCACTGCAAGCATTGCGGTAGCATCATTTACCACGAGACCGATGGAAAACTGGGCTGAGACTGGGATCGTGACCGGATCGGCTCACAAAAAAATTGGGCTCTCTGGTAATTCGCGAGTGCAAGCACTTTTTCACTCTTCCGGAGGATCCGGTTATGGCAATGAAAATTAAACCACAGAGAGCACAGAAGGTCACAGAGAGTTGTTATTTTTATCTTTCGCCCACTCTGTGTCACTCTGTGTCCGCTGTGGTTTTCCAAAACCTTATTTCGAAAATATCAAAAGTCTCCGGGGTTTTGGTCACTGCAACGCGATGGTACACAAAGACCCAAAAATTATAAGTTCCGCGATTCAATAGAAGATTAGTGGTAGTCTCCGAAACAGGGGGTAGAATGGGGATATTCGATTCGTTCAAGCTGAAGGGGCTCTCGAAGTCTTTGAAAGACGCTGATCCGACCATTCGAGCGGAGGCGGCAGATGCGCTCGGGATGGTTGGGTCGCCCGCTGTTGAACTGCTCATCCGGGCGCGGGAGGACGGTGACTGGTATGTGCGGGAGCGAGTGGTCACGGCTCTTGGGACGACAGGGGACATGCGAGTGCTCGAGCCGCTCATCCGGGTGGCAGGTGATGCAGATAAGAATGTCAGGAAGAGCGCGGTCCGGGTTCTCGGGGCAATCGGTGGCAAACAGGCAATTGAGCCTATTATTCAGGCTCTTGGGGATGACGAGAATGATGTCCGGGAGATTGCAGCAAAAGCTCTCATGAGAATCGGAGCACCGGCGGTTGCGCCGCTTGTTCGGACTTTGACACACGATGACTGGTATGTCAGGGAGATTGCAGCAAAAACGCTCGTGGGAATCGGTGCTCCAGCCGTTGAGTCACTTGTTCAGGCTCTGATGTGCGATGACTGGTATGTCAGGGAGATTGCAGCGAGGACTCTCGGGGGTATGGGGTGGCGCCCGGGAGATGCCGCCGGAGCTGCGTATTACCGGATCGGAAGGAAGGAATGGGACAAAGTGGTGGAGATCGGGGAGCCAGCCGTTGCTCCGCTCGTTCAGGTTCTGAATGACAAGCAGTCGTATGCCCGCGAGAATGCAGCGCGGCTTTTAGGCGAGATGCACGACACGAGGGCGACACCATACCTTGTCCGGACTCTGAAGGATGAGGATGAGCAGGTTCGGAAGAATGCGGCGCAATCGCTGGGGACGATTGGCGACAGGAGGGCGGCTGAATACCTTGCCCGGGCTCTGGAGGACGAATCCATGGACGTGCGTGGAAGTGCGGCAGCAGCACTCGATGGGATGGGGTGGCGCCCGGGAGATGCCGCAGGACGAGTTCAGTACCTGATCGGAAGGAAGGAGTGGGATAAACTGGAGAAAATCGGAGGATCAGCCGTTGCTCCGCTCGTTTGTGCACTGGTGGACGAGGACTGGCATATCCGGAAGAATGTGGCACGCGTTCTCGGCGAGTTGAGCGATCCTGGAGCGGTTGAGCCCCTGATTCGAGCTATGAGTGATAAATCAGAAGAAGTTCGTGAAATGGTAACGCTATCTCTCGGGAAGATCGGGGAGCCAGCCGTTTTGCCGCTCATCGAGACTCTGAAGGCGAGGGGTCAGCAGGCTCAAGATGCCGCGGCAGAGGCTCTCGGGAAGATCGGGGGGGTGGCGGTTCTCCCACTTATCCGGACACTGGAAGACGGTGACTCCATGGTTCGCAGGTATGCAACAACGGCTCTCGGGAAGACAGGGGACATCCGCGCAGTCGAACCGCTCATTGTAGCTCTCACGGATATTGACAAGGACGTTAGAGAGGGTGCGACCCGCGCGCTCGGGGATATTGGGAGTAAAGAGGCGGTTGAGCCCTTAATCCGGGTTTTGAAGGATGAACTCTGGAGCACCCGGGGCGATGCGGCAGAGGCTCTCGGGAAAACAAAGGATGCGAGAGCGGTTGATCCCCTGATTCAGGCTCTGGGCGACGAGGATGAACACGTCAGGTTCTGGGCGGCATGGGCTCTCAGTGAGATCGGGGCGCCGGCAGTGGGACCACTGAATCGTGCCCTGAATGGTGACGACTGGAACATTCGGCAGGCTGCAAAAGAGGCTATGGGGAAGATTGTGGCGACGAGAGCATAAGAGCAATAGAACACAAGCCTAAAACGGGATCCCCCACAGCGGATACCATTTCGTAATCTCCTTCTCGATTGGGAGTTCGCTCTCCATCGACGACCTTACCCTGAATTCGAGATTACTATCCCTTTTTGTTCCGTTTAAGGGGGCAAACGGATAGAACGTACCTTCTTTGTAATTATATATCAAATAGACCGACTTAAAAGAAAAAACAGAACAGAGAAGCCGTTCTTCAAAATCATGTTCGATTACGGTCTCGCTTATCAGGTATGTGGTCGTGACAAGATCTTCAAAGTCGGGATCGCTCAGAATGACCCATGAGTAGTTGTATTTGTCTGTCTCGAACTGGCAGGTTGTGCCGGTCTCGGATGCGCTGAGCTGGAGCAGATCTCGTAGATCGCTCTCCATCTCAGAAAACCGCGATGATTCGACAGGCTTGAAGCAGATTCCGGTTTTGCCGGATGGTTCGAAGCCTATCGACTCCATTGCGATGTGCGCAGTCGAGAGCGCGAAGAGCGCGTCAATCTTCGGTTTTCTCAGTTTCGTTCGTCCGAGGAGCGAGTCAAGAAATTTCATCGTGTCCAGCCCATTTATACTTCGTTTATCCCGTGCATCTCGTTTATCTCATTTCCATATCTCGAGACATCTTCTCGAGCGCTGCAACCCTCTTCTCGAGCGACGGGTGTGTGGAGAAGAGCGCCATAATCGATTTGCCCGATATCGCGGGTATGATGTAAAACGCGTTCATACCCTCAGCCTTTCTGATATCCTCGGTCGGCACCCGGTCCATTGCGCCGCTGATCTTCATGAGCGCGCTCACCAGATGGGAGGGGTGACCAGTGATTACCGCCGCGCCCCGGTCCGCAGCAAACTCCCGGTACCGTGAGAGCGCCCGTATCAAAAGATAGCTGATGATCCAGACGAGAAGCGAGGCGACCCATGCGAGCATGATCTGAGCGCCGCCTTCACGCCGGCTTCCCCCGCCAAAGAAGAGGAGATACCTGACAAGGAAGAACGCGATGGTTGAGAAGAAGCTTGCGATTGTCAGAACCATCACGTCCCTGTTCTTCACGTGCGACAGTTCGTGCGCAAGCACCGCGGTTAGCTCGTTTGGGTTGAGCTTTCGCATAAGCGAGGTTGTGACCGCCACAACCGCCTTCTTCGGACTTCTGCCGGTCGCAAACGCATTCGGGATGCTGCTGTCAACGATTGCAACCCTCGGCTTCGGCAGATCCGCCTCGATGCACAATCGCGATATGATGCCGTGAAGTTCGGGTTCTTCGCTCTCGGAAACAACGTGAGCGCCTGTGCTCATCAAGACCATCTTGTCAGAGTAGTAGTACTGTAGAAAGAGCATGATGCCTGCAAAGAGCATGATCGGAACGACGCCGAACCCTGCGTACGATAGTGCCCCTATGAATACGATGTAGACCACAAACAACATAAACATGGTCAGAAACATCCTCGTTGCCAGCCCGTAATCACGCTGCCATTTCTTCATATTTGATTCTCCGTCATCTACCCATTAAAGGTTTTTGCCGCACATAATTCTTTCGATTGCAAGAGGCGTACGTGTTTAGCTATACTCACCACCGGCATAAACTGCGATTTTTGTAATTGCCAATTTGACCATGAACACACAAGACCGAGGCATATACAACAGGATAGCCGATCAAGAGGTTTATTTAATCTTTGCGTCTCCGCGCCTTTGCGCCTTTGCGTTATCATTTTATAGTTTAACGCAAAGGCGCGGAGACGCAAAGGTATGATGTTGGCAACCGCGATTACTACACACGTGAGGGCTACTGCCATCGACCACAGAAACCGTCAGAATTAGCAAATTTCGTGGTTTTTTCGCCTCAGCTAAACACATACCTTCCGGGTAAGATTGGGTTGTGGCAAAGGAGATTAACCACAGAGGACGCGGAGGGCACAGAGAGTTGCTGTTTTCTCTGTGGCTACGTGCTCTCTGTGGTTTTCCAAAACCCAATTACGGAAGATAATAACGAGTCTCAGGCTTTGTTGTGAAATTCACTCAGAGACCATGATCCCTTTCACCCATCCGGGCGCATCCGGTGGATTATCCCGTAGCATCTCTTTCCACGCCTCATCCGTCAACCGATCGTCCATCGGATGCTTGAACTCGTAATAGCTGAAGATCGGACCTGCGCCCATGAGGATCCTGCCGTCGGGAACACGATATGCAACCAGAATCAACTTCACATAACCAACGCCTTCCTCCAGAACCATTTCCGTGTTACAATCGGTATGCACATCCGCAACGATCGTCGTCTCCTTGCCCGCATCATTCACGCCTGTTACAACATAATCCAGATGCTGCCCAAAATCGTTTATGAATTCGTAATCGTCCTCTGTTAACTCCCTGTTCTCAAGTTCATCGACTGATATGTTGATCAATCGGTTCAGGATGTACTCCAAACTCTGCAATCGTTCCTTCTCGGTCACATTCAGGACATTGAGGTCAGTAAGCCCAGCGTCTGTCATCTCGGTCAGTCTCAACAGACGGCAATAGAATTCCGGAACCGGTTCTACATATCCCATTACCGGCAATGGCGGCATACAGGTTGGCACAGGAGTGTAACTCTGCTTGGCGTACAGTATGGTGTCGTGCCTGAGTTCGGTCCATGAGGCAAGCGACGTCTGCAACTCCTTCTTCTGCCACGCTTCTGTCTGCATGAATGTCGGGTAGCCCTCTCCAAACTCGTTTAACAACGGCTTTAAGGTGTATAGCCAGCTCCAGTACAGATTCCGATTCCATTCATCGGTATTGAAACCCGCAAACTCTGTTTTAAGCTCTTCCAATTGCTTATCATAACTCGTGTCCACGTCTTCATACTCAGTATCACCGTCCGCCCGCAGGATAGCCTCGGCACATCCGGAACCAAGAACCGCCATAACATCCAGACCTCTCGGGAAACATCTCACGAGCCCCCCGTCCGTGGCACACATCGTAAACGGCGTATCATTGCCCGCGTACATCCCGACCGCCGGGAAGACCAGTTGTTGGAACATATACGAATCAGGAATGAACCTCTGCCCCATGAACCTGAAACCCTTCGTTTTGTCCAGGCATTCATATAGTTTCGCCCTCGTGAACGGCAGATCGATCACACAGACACCGGAGCCTCCGTATATAGCAGGACTCCTCATTCCGGCTAATTCTACTTTGAGCTCCAGTAGTTTCCCATCGTCTGCCAGTTCCGTGGGATCGAAATCCGAACCAAATACCTCTGCGATTGCGCGCTGGTATTCATACGGCGTTAGATCATCAGCGGTTCCAACAAAGAAGGATGTGACCGAATATATACGGTTCCAGTGTTCCTGTACGGTTTTGTCCCCGGCGGAGGCGTCCGGAAGCTCTGATGCGATCAACGATGCCTGAATCGTTGCGAGTCTTGCATCCTCGTCAGTTATAAGCGGGGTCTCGATTTCGCCGCACTCAGTTCTGTTCCCGCCCTTCAAAAGAAATGCCATCCGCCCGTACCACATCATCGCCTTGAAGTATCTCTTCAGCTTTTCGCTCCGCGTGTAATGCCCTCTTGGAACGTATTGCGAGTAATCCTCGCAGTAACAGCATGCATCATCACACGACAGATTCGGGTCTGAGTTGAATATACGGCTTGCGGCGAAACCCTCATGGCGTTCTATATTCGCAATCTCGCAATCAACCTCGCTTCGCACATAATCAGGTACCGTGAAATCGAGCTCCCTGATATCTTCAGTCCCGTGGTACCCAACAGTTGGCGTCTGGAGAAGTGTTAAGGCGACTGCGAAGTATGCAACGTTTCTCCTTGCCGCTTCCGTAATCTCCGGGTCTGTTGCGTTGTCATAGTTATCATAGTCCTGCCTGGATCGTTCAAGCATCGCCGCACTCATATCGAGAAGCGCACCAAAGAACTCCCGCTCCTCGGCACCCTTGAGGATCTCGTCAAACTGGATGTGATAAAGATGGAGCAGGGTATCTGATGTAACGAATATGGGAACGCTGCGGTCCTTCATGTCCTCGTAAAGGACTGTAATGTCATCCACATCCCGGTAATTCATTATTGCAAACCCGTTAGCCCTCAAGAGTTCATTTTCCGGTTCGTTTAATCCGAACTCGGATGTCATATTCCTTATGTTTGAGACATTGCTCAGATCCAGCGGTAACTGGTAGGGGGGGACATTGGGGTCTACCGTGATGTTTGCAGGAGTGTAGTATGCAGTGAATGCGGACTTCGGGTTACTCTCCACCTCGTGTCCTGCTTCCTGCGCCATCATGAGTATCATCAAAGAATCGAGCGAGCTTACCGTGCCGTCGCAATTCACATCCGCCCTCTCGACATCCGGATGCATGCCCCCGACCGCCATCTGCAGCGCAAGGAGTGAGTCTGCCGCAGTGATTATACTATCATTGTTCACATCACCGCGGGTTATGTTGTAGTCTGCCGATGCTGACGCGCTGAACGCTACAAGCATGATCAGCACGCAGCAGATTATGTATTCTGTTTTCATGGTCTCCTCCGTAGAATTATATCTCAGGCATGAGCTTTGGGCACGAACTCTGCCGCCAGCTTGCCTGCCCACAAATTGTCTTCAACTCCAATTCCAGGATCTTTGAAGATTACATGATGAGATTAAGCGACAGGTATATGAATGTTATCCTTGCAGACGCGTGACACTCGAAGCGGCGAGTGCAGCAGAGACGATACCGGAAACATCAATTTTATCCTCGTTCTTTTGCACAATTGCCGCCGTTGCGGCGGTCTTCGGGTGATTGGGGACAGCCGCGCACTCAATTTCAGGCTTTTCCCGCGGGAATGTGCCGATCGCAATCGCGCGATCGATGATCTCTCGCTTATCAAGCCCGATCAGCGGATGGTAGATCGGGATATCGAGTCCGTGCATCTCTGCAAGCAGATTCTCCGCGGTCTGGGATGCGACCTGCCCGAGCGAGCATCCGGTGATCACTCCGCATGCGCCCTCCTTCTCTGCGATCGCCTCACCGATCCGGTACATCATCCGCTTGCAGAGAAGACATGTCATGCGCGGATCAGAGCGCTCGATTATCTCACGCAGGCAGGCACCATAAGGGACTCTGTACGCGGTCATGTCGGAGCAACTCCATTCCCACAGCTTCTTTATGTTCTCTTCTGCCTGTTTTACGGATTTTTGGTCAGAAAACTCCTCGAGATCGCAGCAGACCGGGATTACCTCGACGCCCCGCTTCATCATCATCCACGCAGCAACCGGCGAATCGATTCCGCCCGATATCAGCGCGATCATACGCGCCTGGCTGCCATACGGGAGCCCGCCAACGCCGGGGGAGCGTTCGGTGTAGACATAAGCATGCTTCTCCCGCATATCAACGAATATCTCAATCTCCGGGCTCTTAAGGTCCACTTGCATCGCTGTGCGCTCGCAGACAGCGTCCCCGCAGGCTATCGCGACATCGATGGACGTGAAGTCATGAATTCCGGCTCTGGAGGCGCGGATTGCGAAGGTCGCGTGTGGCACGTGGTTTCGGGCGATTGCGATCTCGCAAGCAGTCTCTGCTGCGCTCTCAATCGTCGCAGCGGTTGTGACTGCGGGACTTGCCGATGCTGCGCCAAATACGCGGGCGATCGCATCCGCAGCGTCTTCAGCATCTTTGCCGCTTGCATGCACGAATATCCTGCCCCACTCCTCGGTTATCCCGGTATAAGTTATTTCATGCTGTAAGAGTGATGTTTTGATTCTATCAATGAATATCCTCTCGAATCGCCTCCGAACAGGTGGACTCTTGAGTGCGATCTCGTCGTATCGGACTATGACCACATCAAATGGGATGTGCGGGATCTGTGGAGTCGGGACGTGTGGGGTATGTTGAGTGTGTGGGGTTTGGGCGTGTTGGGAGCCTATCATGCTATTGTTACCTCTCACTGTATCCAAGCACCTCGATTGATCGCATCAGATCGGTTCTGGAGACGATGCCCACAATAGCAGTCCCATCCCGCACCAGCAGCCGCCCGATCTTCTGCGCGGACATTGTCTTGAGCGCATCCACGGCGTCGGCAGTCTCCGAAACGAAGATCAGATCCGTAGTCATGACATCCCTCACCAGAACGGTTTCATGCTCGCTCATCGGAACATTCTTGATGTCGGCGAACGTCACGATCCCGACCACATTCCTGGTAAACTGATCGATCACCGGATATCCGACATGCTTCTCCTCAAACATCAGTCGAATGACCTCTGAGATCGTCATGGTCTCCGGAACCTGGGTGATATTGCGGGTCATGATGTCGCTGACCTTGATCCCCTCAAGCGTCACCGAGACCTCTGTGAACCTCTCCTCCTCTGATGCCCCGATATAAACGAAGAAAGCGATCAGGATGAGAAAAGGGGAGCGGACGAGCAGCCCAAATACCCCCATCACGATTGCAATCATCTTTCCGATGTACACAGCCTTTCTGGTTGCTCTGAGGTATGGGGTATGTCCCGCGTACCATGCCCGGAGCACTCGCCCACCATCCATAGGGAATGCCGGAATCAGATTGAAAGTGAATAATGTGATGTTGATGCACGCAAGCGACCATACAAGGTGGGTGATATGTGAAAGAACTGGTGTCTGCGTTATATTATGAAGCCCGAGATATGCGATCGAACAGAATGCTGCAATTCCAAGTGACACCGCCGGACCGGCTATTGATATCCGCATCTCCGCGCGCGGATCGCGAGGGATATCATCCATCGCTGCGATTCCGCCAAGAATCATCAGCGTGATACTGCGTATCGCAATCCCGTATCGCTTTGCAACCCACGAGTGCCCGAGTTCGTGCAGGAGCACGCATGTGAACAACAGAATGGTCAAAACCATCGAGAGAGCGTACCTGAGCGGGGTGGATGCGACATAAGCAAACCCAAAGACATTGTCCCCATTCTCCATTGCAAAGAGGATTGGAAATAGTGTGAGAACCAGTAAAAACGAGATGTGGATCTTAATCGGTATTCCCATGACAGTCCCGATCTGAATCGATGTTTTCATTGTCGCTCCACTATTCTGGATATCACGCAATAAAGTATATATCCTTTTAGTCCATTTAGTATCTCAAATGAGTACCATCGTAAGAGGGATTGAATGCACACGGAACTAACATCACTATTCGGGCTCAATGTGTACACCGACAAGGGGTTGTATGTGGGAAATGTGAACGATGTCGTGATAGAAGCGGCGGACAGGAAGGTGACCGGTCTTGCGCTCACCAAGATCAACCGCGAGATGTTCGATGTGAACCGGGAGGGTGTTATTCTGCCGTATCGATGGGTGCTTGCGATAGGTGATGTTGTCATCGTTAAGCAAGTCAATCGGTTGATAAAGAATAACAATGAGAGTGCGTGACTTCAGGAACCACGAGATATATGCAAGTCTGAGGGTACTTCCACCGGTCATAATCCGGGTGGATGGCAGGAGTTTTAAGAGCGTGCTCCATAGGCACGGGTTTGAGAAGCCATTTGACCACCGATTCGCATCTGCGACTGCGACTGCAGCAGAGTCGCTCATGAAGGAGAGTGGGCTGCATCCGATGATTGCCTACACCTTTTCTGACGAGATCAACCTTATCTTCACAGATCAGGTTCTGCCGTTTGATGGCAGGGTCGAGAAGCTCGTCTCGGTCGTATCGAGTTACATAACCGGTGTTGTCGCACGTTCTCTTGAGATATCACAGATCGCATTCGATGGAAGAGCGATACCGCTGCATCCTTCGGAGATCGCCGATTATCTGATCTGGCGGCAGAGGGAGGCATGGCGGAACTGCATCAATGGCTACGGATACTACACACTGCGCTCGCTCGGAATATCCGGAGAGGATGCCGCATCAAGGATGCACAGGATGCGTGCGCCCGATATCCACGAACTCTGCTTCCGGAACGGAATTAACCTCAACAGTGTTCCGGCGTGGCAGAGGCGGGGCGTTCTGGTGCACATGACCGAGTATACGAAGCACGGATACGATCCGGTGCGTGAGATCGAGGTCCTTGCGAACCGGCGACGGGTCGTGCAGAACTGGGATCTGCCGATCTTTGCCTCAGAGGCGGGGGGCTCGCTGTTGCGTCGGCAATTCTGATAATACCCGATCCACCCACTCAGACGTACTTACTTACTATTGGAGACTTTTTATTATTTTCCGGGTACATTGGATTGTCTTACGTAAGCACAACTGACAGAATGGAGCACGATCGATCTGAAAAGTAATTTACACCGTTGATCTGTTTTAATCAGTGGAAAATAAAACTTTTAGACACAGATTAACACTGATTTCACGGATTTCACCAATCCAATCGTACCAGTGTTTGCAGGATTGGTATCATGTTTTCCAGCCGACCGGAAGAAATTAAAAAGACCCGTCTTCCGCTCCGATACGACAATATGGCGGCGTGATGGTCCCGAACCGATAAACATTATACCCAAAACGACATGATGATAGACCCGTGCATGATCTTTGGGAAGCACGTCCCGCATCAGGCGGTTGTTGCCCGTCAGGCGTCTTGAAAATCACGTGTCCGGACGTTAAAATCATGCAGAGAGTATCGATGACGCCAGCCATAGACCAGTCGCATCCGCGGAAATCCGTTAGACCCACGTCCGCGGATTCTGGCAATCCGCCAAGGAGGTAATTTCCATGAAGGAACTAAACACGCTCATACCCGAACTCCGGCAGATAGCACTCAATAGCGGCGCAAACGAGTTGCAGCAGATCCCTGCAGGAATCGTGAAGACGGCGGCATGGGTGCGGTTCAAGTGCAGATACGGGTGCAAGGCTTACGGCAAGCATCTCTCATGCCCGCCGTACTCACCAACCCACGAGGAAACTGAGAAGGTGCTCAGGGACTACGAAAACGCCGCGTTAATCGAGTTTGTCGGGCTTCCGAAAGAGACATCGGTTGACCCGAGACATATTCACCACTATCTCTGGGACCTTATCCAGGCGGTTCACAATACAATCTACAAGCTTGAACGGCATGCGTTCCTCTCAGGGTACTACAAGGCATTCGGGTTCGGAGCATACCCGTGCGCTCTCTGCGAGACATGCCTTCCCGAAGAGGGCGATATCGATTTTCATACCGTGAAGAGGCTCTGCAGGCATCCGGATATGATGAGACCCTCAATGGAGGCGAGCGGAATCGATGTCTATGCCACGGTGCGTGCGGCAGGCTTCGAGCTTGAGGTGGTGACGACGTTTGATGAGACGATCAAAACGTTCGGGCTTTTGCTGCTCGATTAGCTCCGCCAGTCTGTGTCTGTTATGCATCCACTTCGTGATTGTCATCCAATCATCCGGTACACCCGGTCATCCAGCCCATTCCTTTGGCGCAATCTCGAGTATCTGCTTCCCGTCATGGTATGTCCTGATCACGCCCGATTCTGAGACAACGACTGCAACCGCATCGGTCTCTGCTGTGATTGCGGCTGATGCCGCATGTCGCCCGCCAAGACCCTGCTGGATGTGTACAGACCTGGCATCCACATCGAGATATCTTCCGGATGCGCAGACGACGCCCCTTCCAGCCACTACAAAAACTCCGTCGAGTTGAGCAAACTCCTTGAAAGTCTCCCAGTTCTCCTTATCCGTGATCAGAAGGTCGGTTGTGGCATGCCCCTTGAACGGATTCAGCAAAAGCTGGTGCGACTGCGCAAGAACCCGCTCTTCATCTCCAACTATGAAAGCGGTTCCGATGTGCCTGCCTTCCCGCCCTTCGAGCCCGAGTTCGAGCCCAAGTTTAAGAACTGCGCGAAAGACATCCGGACTTATTAATTTCTCACACTCTGCAAGCGATTTTACAGCAGGGCTCTCCTTCGGATCGTACACAATGATTGAATCAAACTCCGCGGTGTCAATCACTCCTACGACCTTGCCGCCGATTGCACCGTCCAGATGCCCGATTACAGCGATCTTCCGGATGCGCTCTTCCAGTGCGACCTCCTCCTTCTCGGCATGGTTCGGAATGATCTGGTACAGAAGCCCGGATGCCTGTCTCGGCAGAACCACAACCGGAATATTCGTCTCCACCTCCATCTGTTCGTGGGCATAAGAATCCGGTAGCAAGATTGTAGACGCTTCGATGCGTTCTGCAATATCAACCGCAGACCTGATGATTGCCTGTTTTGTATCCATGAAATCCCCTCATGTATGTATATATATGCCTGCATGCCATAAAAAGATGTTCTCGCAGTGGCGCATGCTGATTGCAATGCCACAAGCTGCGGCGCCGGAGCACTATAATTATAACTAATCATAACGGTGCGAAACAGCATTCACCCACCGCATTTTAATATCATGCACTCAATGATATTGTCATGGCAGAGCAACGCGATTACCTCGAGAAATATACGAGTGTGAGCGGCATCGTGCGCGAGGCACTGCCGTTCGAACTCGTTTGTACAATCGCGGGGGTCTTTGCCGGCATCATACTGGTCCGGATGGTCGATATGATCGAGATGATTCCCGGGCTAATCGTGCTCGTGCCCGCGATACTCGGCATGCGTGGCAACATCTCGTGCACGCTTGGATCCCGCCTTGGCAGTGCGATACACCTCGGATTAATCGACAGGATCGAACGGAATCCGGAACTGATCAACAACGTGGCGGGATCGCTCGCGCTCAGTCTGATCATGTCGATTCTGCTCGGTATACTTGCACACCTCACAACAGTCGCACTCGGCATGCCGAGCAACGTGCTGGTGCTGATCGCAATTGCGGTCTTTGCAGGAGTCTCCTCAGGGTTAGTTCTTGCCATAATTGCCGCAGTCATAACGGTCGGGGCTTTCAGACACGGTATCGACCCGGACAACATCACAACGCCTGCACTCGGGACACTCGGGGATGTCGTTACGATGTTTGCAGTCTTCTGTGCTGCAAAGGTGGTGCTCTGGATATGACCTACTACACAGTCACGGGAATTGTGAAGCGTGGCGTTCCGGTCCTGCTCATCGCCGCAATCATCAGCACAACAGCGGGTCAACTCCTCCACCTCGGACAGGACACGCTGATCGGCTCACCGGTGCTTCTGATTCTGATCCCCCCATTAATCAAGATCGGCGGTGATACAGGCAGCGTTCTCGGAGCAAGGCTCTCCTCTGCGTTTCACCTCGGTCTCGTCGAGCCGGTCGGGGGTGTCGTTGTCAGAAACAACGTTCTCGCATGCCTGTTGATCGGATGCATATCCTGTGTGGTGCTCAGCGTGGCGGTCTGGGTGACTGCGCATCTGCTGGAGATTACGGTCGTATATGTTCAGTTGCTCGAGATAACGCTGACCGCCGGATTCATCGATCTGCTCGTGGTCTTCGCCGTAACAGTCGGTCTCGCATTCCTGTCGCACCGGCACGGGCTCGACCCGGATGACGTCATAATCCCGATCATCACTGCAATCGGGGACATCGTCGGAATCGCAGCGGTCTTTGTCACGGTCTGGGTGCTCACGTAGGGGAGCTCACAAGTAATAACATACCGGGAGCGTCACACCACCACCAATAAGAGGTCTTGCATTTTATAGCAAGATCACTTAACGAACAGAATGGGAAATCGACGCTCAGGTTTAAGTACCATGACGACCGAGCCACCAATCGATGAAAGTCATGCGATCAATATGGCAGTCTTACAGCATCATTGATGGCGTGGCCACTGATGAATTCAACCTTAAGTAATAACGGTATGGTGAGCGGCATGAAATCGCTATGTACAGGCTCCGTACTTAAGTCCGGGGTTTAGTGACTTCGGGAGACGGGCGTGAGAGTATGCCCGAGGTCGGGTTGGTCGCGCCGATGATGCGACGTTCTGGGGTGCGTATTCGTCCAATCTCCATATGAAATGTACCCAAATGTTTATATCGCAAAAAGGTTTATATAGTATACGTGGTTTGAGATTCACGTTCCAAAAAATGGAATATGAATAACGGAGGAGACACGAAATGCAGATAGTCGGACCCGCCAAAATGAGGGCAGATGTAACCAATCCACTCTGGGAGACTGAAATATGGTGATGTTTTCAGAAACTGGCTCGGGTGAAAAAGCAAACGAGTCGGTTATTGTTCCGATAGAAAGCTTTCTGAATGTAATCTCGGAAAAAACGGGATGGTCGCTGCAAGAGTTGCTATATGAGAAGGACATTGGTGACGTAGAGGAGCAACTCAAGATCAAAGCAAAGAGACCAAATCAACTAAAAACCATAAAGCGCGGGAAGTCAAGAAGTGATTTATATAAATTCGTCTCACCAGAAGCGCGTAAGTGGAACCGTGACTTAGTGACCACTTTAATCAAGAAATGAACCACTTGGCAGAAGGTGGAAAACACACATGAGTACTGATAGTAGTGAAGATACACTTTCTCCAAAAGTGTACCAAAAATTATTGGAAGTTTTGGGGGAGGATTACCAGTATGCCACTCAGGTTGTAACATACTCTGAAGTACAGGGATGCGGGTATGATTACGTTGGGATGGCAGAATTTAGAGATGCACTTACACATGTTAAACGAGCGATTGATGCCGACGATGAAACCGTGGCATTCGATGAGTTGAATAGCGTTTCTGAACATATTCGTCGTGCTGCAGTTGAAAGTATGCAAGAATATGTGGAAGATAAATATGCTTCCATTAAACGCAGATTGTACGTAAATATGAAAAATAAGAAGCGTATCTCCGAACTGGAGCAAAACATTAAAAAAAACATTTTTCAGGGGCGCGAAGCTAAACCATCTAAAAAATGGAGAGAAGCAATAGGTTATTTTAAAGAAGCTGAAATATTACTACATCAATTAGATGAAGAAGCACCTTTGATAGATGTGCGTGTTGAACAATTTAAGCGCATAGTTTATCTTTTAATCGCCGTCATCACTGGATACTTGATTGCGATTGTTTAGTAATGTCACCAAATATTCTCGTTTGTGGATTTTTAGGTGGATTTCTTGTGAGTATTATTCCGTATGTAGATGAACTCAAAAGTATTCAGCCAGAGGAAGACGTGGAACACTCTAATGAATCTGTGAATGTTTGGAAAGATGCTCGCAAAACTTTTAATCTCAACGACTTATCTCATTGCGTTGTTTGCGGACTTTTTGGGGTGGTGGTTGTATGGCTGATCGAGCCGCAAGTGCCCTTATATGCTTTCTATTTAGGAATGGCTGCATATCCAACAATATCTAAATTTTTTGGAGCATTATACACACTAAACAAACGTACATAATCTGTTTACAACTTTTGCACTGTTAAACGATGTTATTATCTAATCCGAAAAAAAGTCTGTGCCGCGCGCCACGCACATCCTACCCCACCTCTGTTCGCGCTTGCACCAACGCGCGACCCGGGGGCATCCGCGGATGCCCCCGAATTCATTCGGGAGTGGGAATGCCGGGGCTTCGGGAGGCTATAGTGGTGTATGTCCGAGGTCGGGGCGAGCCCGCGTGATCGAAAAGGTTTTGTGAGTGGTGAATGATTGGAGAGGTACGATCTGGCGTGCATCTCAACTTTGGAAACCCAAAAAACAGCCGCAGCTATCCGATTACCCCTAAAATCCCAAAATACCGAAGACTATATCTAACCAAAAAACGCTATCAGCAGACCCCTCGAAACATGCCCAATTTCACACTTATTCCACGTTGTAGGGGTAAGGTTTCATCGTCACATTGTGCCGCAGCACCCCGATTTTCGTGATCCTGAACATCTCGGCCAACTTGTTCTTCAGGTGGGCATACTTTTTCTTATGTGACTTGCGCCACGAGATATTCCTGCCATCGTTACGAGATCTGTGTGTGCAAGGAAATATTGCAACTTACTGCTTATAAATGCTTCTTTTTTCATAAAAACCTTACACATACACAGGCGAGAAAAGGCGAGTTTTGGTTAGGTGATGATGTGGTCGCTCGATAGTGGTTTTGTGGGTACGAGGTGATTTCATGATTGCGGGAAAATGTGGGAAGATGGGGCAGAAATGGGGCGCAGGTGGTTGATTATTGGATTAATATATAATTCCCAAAGTTGAGGTGCATGGCTCGGGCGTGCTCGTGGTAACGGTCGATTCCGGAAACGCTGATGTGCCGATCATCGATATGGAGCCTGTGGAGATCAAGAGGAGATTTATGCGGGAGATATCCGGGGTTTGAGATGGCGCATCGATGCGCCTGGAGTGAATGCGAAATGTGGAGCAGCGACGAGGCAACTGGATTTTAAACACTCAACACTTCCAAAGGAACGGGGATATCCTTATTCACCAACACATTCAGCTTTTCGAACCCTATTATCCTTCCTGCTTTACCCTTCTTCAAAATAATCTCTTCTCCAGTCTCTTCTGAGATGAATTCCTTTTCGGGATCGTCAAACCAGACATCAAGCGTGTTGTGGGATCCCCGGGTACCGAGCTCGAA